>Ga0182030_10004012_pt1 | contig 31376 bp, 25 predicted proteins | sample 812S3MmetaG_FD_121299 | JGI IMG/M metagenome (GOLD analysis project Ga0182030, IMG submission 121299) | Permafrost microbial communities from Stordalen Mire, Sweden - 812S3M metaG (Illumina Assembly) | ecosystem: Environmental > Terrestrial > Soil > Wetlands > Permafrost | place: Sweden...
CAGTCGATTTTTCGCCTCCGCTGTGGGGCGGCCAAGTCCTTTATTTCCAACAAATCTTCGCTTTTGTTTCTTAGGAGACACAGCGCGGCAAAGCCGCAAGCTGTCAGCGGTCAGCTCTTGAGTGTTGGCCGTCGGCTCTTGATTTGGCGGGCTCACGGGGACGGCCAGCGCAGAATCTTCGCGGCCCGCAAAGAAACGGAGAATTAGTATTAGTAGTACAGAGGCACGGAGAAACACAAAGTCAAGAATCGAGAACACGGAGGAGACAGAGAACACAGAGGGGACTGTTGTCGCAGGGCGATGCGAGGCAGCGCGAGAAGTTATTAGCCGCCGATGAACGCATGAATGCCGATAAGGAAGAGTTCTGATTCGAAGCACTTTCGGCACACGACAACCTACGAGCAGTCGCCTCCGTGCTCTCTGTCTCCTCCGTGCTCTCCGGTTTTGGCTTCGTGTTCCTCTGTGCCTCTGTGTCTCTGTGGTGGACAATAAAACTCGCGCACCCTCGCCGATACCTCCGCCACCGCCGACTCGGGCATGTATGGCCAGAGGGGCAGCGACACGATTTCCCGGCAGGCGCGCTCGGCCACCGGCAGGACGCTGCGTTTGAGGCCAGCCTGGGCGAAGGCCGGCTGCCGATGCAGCGGAACAGCGAAGTGCACGCCGCTGGCGATGCCGTGCCTGGCCAAATGTTGCCGGAGCCCATCGCGGCGCGCGGCACGCACCACATACAGGTGACACACCGAGTCCGCGCCGCGTGAGACCGGGCGCACGCCAGGACAGCCCGCGAGAGCCTGATCGTAAAGCGATGCCAGCCGCACGCGATCGGCATTCCATTCCGCCAGCTTGGGTAAGAACGCGCGCAGGTAGCAGGACTGCATTTCATCCAGCCGCGAATTCACGGCGCGGACGCGAGCCACCTGATCGTTGTGGCGGCCGCCGTCGCGCAGACGACGTAACTGCACGGCGACCGGCCGCGAATCCGTGAGCACAGCGCCGCCATCGCCCAGGCATGGCAGGTTCTTGGTGGGATAGAAGCTGTACGCCACGGCCGGCGAAAAACTCCTGAGCGCGGCGCCATGCGCCTGGCAGGCGTCCTGCACTACCACCAGCCCGCGGCGCCGCGCGATCTTCGCCAGTGCGGCCATCGGAGCTTCTTGCCCGTAGAGATGCACCGGAAGGAGCGCGGCCGTGCGTTTGCCGATGCGCGCCTCCGCATCGACGGGGTCGAGCAGCAGGGTTTCCGCATCTACGTCGGCGAAGCGCGGGCGGCAGCCGGCGGCCAGTACGGCCTGCGCGGTGAACGGCGAGGTCAACGCCGGCAACAACACCTCCCGCCCGCTTTCGCCCAACCCCACGGCACGCAAAGAGAGTTCCAGCGCCGCCGTTCCCGACCCCACCGCGACCGCGAACCTCGCGCCGAAGGCCGCCGCCAGTTCCTCTTCCAAGGCCGCCACCTGCTCGCCGAGGATGAACTGCATGCGATCGAACAGGCGCGCCATGTTAGCCCGCCAGGCCGGCTCGGTGGCCGCAAGCATGGGCCGCAGATCCACCATTGGGACACTCGCCGGTACGCTCATGCCAGAATTACCAGGCGAATCCACAGCCGCAACAACTGGACGAATGTGGTGGCTAGCGAGCGCATGCGGAAGAACTGCGACCGTCCGTAAAGCCGCGGATAGTGGTGCACGCCGACCTCCTTCACTTCGCAACCGCTCAATTCCAGCTTGCGTACCAACTCGACGCAAATCGTACCGCTGGTGCAGGTCAGGTGAATGCTCTCCAGCAGCGACCGTCGAATCAGGCGGTAGTCGCAATCGATGTCGCGGATGCGTATGCGGAACATCAGGCGCGCGGACAGATTGTAAATCGTTCCGATCCAGATGCGATGGGCCGGGTCGTGCCTCTCCAGTTTGTATCCGTTAACGAGCCCCGTAGTGTCGGAAACCAATGCGAGCAGGAGCGGCAATTCCGCCACATCGTACTGGCTGTCGCCATCGGTGTAGAAAACAAAGTCCCGCGTGGCCGACGCGAACCCCGTCCGCAGCGCCCCGCCATAGCCGCGATTCTGCGGGTGCGTCACCACGCGCATGCGCGGCGCGAACTCCTTCCGCAACTCCTCCAGCACCTCGCCGGTGTTGTCCTGGCTGCCGTCGTTGACTACGATTACCTCGTAGTCCTCCACACACTGTTCCAGCACGGCAAAGGTCTTGCGGACGAGCCCGGGCAAGGAAAGGGCATCGTTGTAAGCGGGAAAGAAGATGCTCAGCGATGCAAACTTTCGTGGTTGCACGGTCAAACCATTTTCTCGCCAATCAGGAGCAATGACTGCCCGGCCGCAAAATTTTTACCGGCACCGATCCATGCCGATTCGATCGCCAAGGCGGAATACAGCAGGCGGTCGAGCCATGGGGCCACGGGTTCCACGCCCGACGAGGCGGGTCCCTGCTGCAAGGGCTCCCATAGCCGGAATTTCGCCAGCGCTACCGGCATGAGCAACGAGTTTGCATAGGTGCAGCGCAACACGCGAAACCCCGCGCCCTCAAACAGCGCCCGGAGACGGCGCCTAGTGAAGCGCTGCCGCTCATGGGCGAACACGGAATGGCGGCTGCGGAGCATATCGAGCGCGGCCGTGCGCACCACCACCAGTCCTCCCGGAACCAGTACGCGCGCCATCTCACGCGCCACGGCCGTCTCGGTGCCCGGCGCGAGGTGCACCATCATGTCGAGCGAAAGCACCAGGTCGAACGCGCCAGCGGTAAACGGAATACTCATGGCATCGCCTTGCACCGACTGATCCACGCCCATCGCCTGCGCGTAGCGAAGACCCTCCGCGCTGATGTCCATGGGCACGATGGGGCAATGCCGCTCCTGGCGCAGCAGCCAGGAGTTGTATCCGGTGCCGCAACCGGCCTCCAGCGCGCGTCCGATGTGTCGCCCTGCGAGGTACCGGTCGAGCAGGCGAAACAGAATCTTGCGCATTCCCCGGTACCACCAGAAATCGCGTTCACATCGGGCGATGTTGGCGAATTCCGCCGGGTTCATCGGGGATTGCATGGGGACCGGCGCGCTCACGGCCGCGGCTCGGGGACCAGAGCGGGGGCTTCGTCCGGAAGATAATGCGGGAATTCACGTCGAAAGTATTCCAGGGAGCGGCGAATGCCCTCCTCGAACCCAATCCGCGGACACCATCCCAGTTCCTCGCGGATCCGGGTGGAGTCGCTGCAGTAACTGCCGATGTCGATTCCTTTGTGTTCCGCCGGGAAGGGGCGGCACACCGGCGGCGGCGCGCCGGCGGCCGCGCTAATGGTGGCGGCTATGTCCGCCAGCGGGATCGGCTGTGGGCCACCGACATTCCACAAGCGCGACTGCGGCTTCTCCGCGGCGCCCGCCAACAGAAAGGCATCGACGGCGTCGTCCACATAAACGGGATCGCGCAACTGGCGGCCGTCGCCGAAGATTTCGATGGTCTGATCGAGTAGCCCACGGCGCAGGAAATGCGCCAGGAAACCCTGCCCGGTGAGCCACAACGCCAGCCTGGGTCCGTAGACGTTGGTGAGGCAGAGGACCCGGGCATCGATGCGTCCCAGATCGCTCCAGAGAAGATGATAGGCCGTAGCGGCGTACTTGTGGATGCCGTTGAAATCCACTGGCTGAATGGGATGGCTCTCATCCACCGGCAGATACTGCGGGACGCCGTAGATCTGGCGAGTGCTGGCATAGACCACCCGGACGCCCGGCTCCTGGCGCGCGCACTCCTCCAAAAAACGGAGCTGCGCCATGGCGTTCAGCGCGGCATCGCGGGAGGGGTCGCGCATACTGTGGATGTGGCTGATCTCACCGGCGAGGTTGAAGACCACCGAGCAGCCGCGGATTTCGCCGTCCAGCGAAGCGGCGTCTCCCACATCGGCCACGATCAGGCGGAGGTCGCCCTCTGCCCCGGCGATGTTGTGTCTGCTGGCCCCGCAGCCTGCTGCTTCAGAGTCGACAATCACGACGCGTGCGCCGGCGCGCACCAGGCGCAGAGCCAGGTTGCTGCCAATGAAACCCAACCCACCCGTGACGACTACCTTACGGTTCCTGAACTCGGAGATCACCCTCTCCGCGGGGAAACCGATGTTTGAGATGAGCTAGTTGTAGCGCAATGCGGCCCATTAATGCAAGCCGAATACCGATGAGTTTCGACTCGGGCCAGTTTGCGCTCGCCGCTGGACTTTGGCCATTCTCGGCGTTCGGTCGACAGCGACGTAGGGCGGGCTTCAGCCGGCTTCAGCCTGGCTTCTGCCATCGCTTGAACCCAACTTTCTTCGGCTTCGCCTACACGCACGGGGACGCCGAAGCCCAAAAAATTCTTCGCGTATCGGAAACGGCGGCCTAAAAGGCCGCCTGCAGGCAAGATTGCCTGCCCCACAAAAGCCAACGCCTACGCCAGATTCAGAACCTGTTTCACGGTGCCGCTCTGATCCTGAATCTTCTGCTGCAGCAGCATTAGTGCATAGATCAACTGTTCCGGCCGCGGAGGACATCCCGGCACGAACACGTCGATGGGGATCACCTGGTTGACCGGGGTCAGCGCGTAGTTGTGGAACACCCCGGTGGAGGTGGCGCATGCGCCCATCGAAATGGCCCACTTCGGCTCCGGCATCTGCTGATACAGATGGCGGATCACCGGGGCCATCTTATTCGACACGCGGCCCGCGATAATCATGAGATCGCTCTGGCGCGGCGATCCGCGAAACACTTCCGCGCCAAAACGTGCGATATCGAACCGCGAGGCGCTCATCGACATCATCTCGATGGCGCAGCAGGCCAACCCGAAGGACATCGGCCAGATGGAGTTCTTGCGGGCCCAGTTGACGGCTTTGTCGAGTGAGGTCAAGACAATCCCTTCCGAGGCTGCCGCGGCGGCGTTGGCATCGCGATAGTCGTCGATGCGCGCAAACAACTCGGGAGGTCCGCTAGCCAAGGGTTGATCCATGCAGTCATTTTCGCATGCCGGGCCACTTTCCTGCCAACTCGCCCGGCGGAAATCCAATAACCCCTGCACGGTAGCTCCAGGGTGCCAAGAATCCCGACACCATACTCAGCTAGAATCAAGATTCGCATCCTCGCACATGCCAGCCGACACTTTCGAGCAACTCCTCGACCGCGCCGCAACCAGGTCTGGCATTGAGCCAGGCTACTGGGATATTTGGGGCCACCGTCACGACACCACCCCGGCCGCCAAGCAGGCCATCCTGCAAGCACTGGGCATCGCCGCCGGCGACGCCCAACAATTGGAGCAGTCGCTCACCGCGCTCACCCGGCGCGAATGGGAACGGCTGGCGCCACCATCGGTAGTTTGCGGCGACGCCGACGAGCAGGAACTTCCCCTCAATCTGCCGGTGGAATCGCTGGGTGAGCGGGCGCACCTGGTCATCCACCGCGAGGACGGGCAATCCGACGAATTCCAGTTGAATCTCTGGGAGTTGCCGCAGACCGAGCACATCGAGATGGATGGCGGCACGCGCGTGCGCAAAGTGGCTCGCCTGCCGATCCGTCTGCCGCTCGGGTACCACGAGATTTCGGTGAAAGCAGCCGGCGCATCGGCCACTGTCCGCTTTATCGTGACGCCCGGACGCGCCTGGGTTTCGCCTCAACTCGGGCGCGGCGGACGCACTGCGGGAATCGCAGTCAGCCTCTACGGTGTGCGCTCGATGCGCAATTGGGGATGCGGAGATTTCGGAGATCTGCTGCAAGTTGTCGATTTCGCCGCCGAAAAGCTGGAGTGCGGCTTCGTGGCGCTCAATCCGCTACACGCCATCCACAACCGGCGGCCCTTCAACACCAGCCCTTATCTGCCGAATTGCACGTTCTACCAGAATTTTATCTACCTCGACGTCGAGGCCATGGACGATTTCGCACGTTGCCGGCGCGCGCAGGAGTGTCGCAACTCGCCCGCGACGATCGCCGAGATCGCCGCCCTGCGCGACGCTCCGTTCGTGGAGTACGAGCGAGTGAGCGCCCTCAAGCTACGCTTCCTGAAGTTGCTGTTCGTGCAGTTTCTCCGCGAGCGGCGCACCGGCTCGGCACGCGCCAAGGAATTCCAGGCGTATCTTGATCGCGAGGGTGACCTGCTCGAGAAGTTCGCCACTTACTGCGCGCTCGACGAAGATATCCACCGCCTTAATCCCGATGCCTGGATCTGGCCGCACTGGCCGGCGCCATATCAGGATCCGGCATCGCCGGAAACGCTCGCCTTTCGCCGGAAACATTGGCGCAGAGTCCTGTTCTACCAGTATTTGCAGTGGCAGATCGACATCCAGTTGTCCGCCGCGCAAAAGCGGGCGCGCGACCGGCAGCTCTCCATCGGCCTGTACCACGATCTCGCCCTGGCCACCGACAGCTTCGGTTCCGACTTGTGGGCGCACCGCCCCTTCTACGTCGCCGGTTGCCGCGTGGGATCGCCGCCCGACGACTTTTCTCCTAAAGGGCAGGACTGGGGTTTCCCGCCGCCCAATGCGGTCCGTCATCGCGAGGACGGCTATCGCCTGTTCGCCGAGTCCATCCGCAAGAATTGCCGGCACGGCGGCGCGTTGCGCATCGATCACGTGATGCGCCTTTTCCGCCTCTTCTGGATTCCCGACGGCAATGACGCTACCGCGGGCGCGTATGTCCGCGAGCTCACCGAGGACTTCGTTCGCATTCTGGCGCTGGAAAGCGTGCGCAATCAGGTGATAGTGGTGGGCGAAGACCTGGGGACGGTGGAGCCGGCGGTACGTGAGACACTGGCGCGTTTCGGCGTCCTCAGTTACCGGCTGTTCTACTTCGAGAAGAATCCCAACGGCGAGTTCCGCCGCCATGAGGAGTACCCGCGGCAGGCGCTGGTCTCGTCGACTACGCACGATCTGCCCACGCTCGCCGGCTTCTGGGTGGGCGCCGACATTGCCGCGCGGCGCGCCGCCGGGACCATCGGCGAAAAAGAGTTCGCCGAGCAGACCGCTCATCGCGAAAACGAAAAGCAGAAGATGCTCGATCTGCTGTTCGCACAGAGTCTGCTGGCGCCCGAGCTGCCGCGTACCGCTGCTGCCTATCCCGAGCTGACCGGTCCGCTGCACAACGCAGTGGTGGGGTTTCTGGCGCTGACGCCGTCGCAGCTACTGGCCATCAATCAGGAAGATCTCACCAAAGAATTGCACCAACAGAATCTGCCCGGCACTACCTGGCAATACCCCAATTGGGGGCGAAAGATGCGCTTCACGCTGGAGCAACTGCGCAGCGATCCGGAGGCGCGCGGCTATACCGACATGCTGCGCAATTGGGTGATCAAGTCGGGCCGCGGCGTGCGGACGGGGGAGTGAGGCGGCATTGTGCAGCGACAGGCTGAATGCCTGGCTTGGCTGCCAGGTTCGACATGCTTCGGTGTCGAAGAACTGGCGAGCCACGCTCGCCTGGACAAGCCAAAGTCTGAACTCCTGATGTCAAGGAAATTGAAGTGAGCCCGGCAGCAGCGATATGTGTGCTTCGTGTGGCAGGCAATGTTGCCTGCAGGCGGCCTTTCAGGCCGCCGGTCGGGCTGAAAGCCCGCCTGCAGCCAGGATTGGCTGCCACACAACAGCATTGCGGGTCATCGCCATTTCCTTCGCATCGCCCAAATCTCCGCTGCATTCGGGAGGTTGGACGCCTGCCCAACCCGGCCAGCCGCCGACTACCGCCCACGTAAATTACAGGTAATCTGCGCCAATACCGCGGTCGTCCAGGATTTCTGCGCCAGCTTGCCGGTGAACGACTTCTTCGTCTCGGCCGTCACCCTCGTGCCTAGCTGTCCGTTCTTCTTTCCGCTCGAGAAATGCAGGGTCACCTTTTCGCCACCCGCGCCAACCACCACACTCAGATGCCGTTTCTTGCTGGCTTCAATCTCATGCTCGGAATTACGGTGGACGATGAAATCGAGATTCGCGAATGCCTGCAAGGCGGCTTGCCGTACCGAGTCCTCGGAGGCCGGAAAGAAGCGTTCCTGCACGGTATTGGGTCCGCCGGCGCGAGACTCGGCATCCTGGCAACCGGCCAGGGGAGCTGGCTCCGGCTCGGCGGGCTCAACTGCGGGAGGGGGAGCCGCTTGCCGTGGCGCCGGTTGCGGGGACACGGGCGCGGGCACCGGCATGGTTTGCGCGGGAGACGGTATGGTTTGCGCGGGCGTCGGCACGGTCTGCGCGGGCATCGGCGGCGGAGCAGCGGCGGCGGACCGTCTGGGAACGGCGCCGGCCGGTGCGGGGGCAGCAGACACCGGCGGCGGCGCGGCTGCGACTGGCGGCGCCGCGGCGGCAGTCGGCTGTGCGGCTGAAGTATCGGGCAGCGCGGCGGCCGGCGGATTCACGGGTGGCGGCGGTTCGACGGCCGTCGCGGGCGCCGTCGCAGTGGGTGCCGGCGCGGCGGGAGCGGCCGGAGGCGGCCCGGCCAGCGCCTGCCTCTTGGCGTCGTACTCCTCTTTGGTGAAGACCCCGGACTTGTAGGCCTCATCGAGCGCTTTGAGCTGCGCTTCCTTGTTGTCCTTGTGGCAGGCCGCGGCGAGAGCCAGCAGCGCCGTGGCCAGCGCGATCGGGGCGATTCGTTTCATAGCTATTTCTTCACCTGCTGGAGTTGCGTCCAATTCGCCGTGTTCCCTTGCACGGTATTCGGGTCGAAGCCTGCCTGGTCGGTCAACAGGTATATGCCCTGATTGTTTACCCAGGCGTGGCCGTAATTGCTGTCGAGTTCGACCTTTTCGCCGGTCGAGGGGTTCTGATAACTCTCCACTCCGCGCATGGTTTGGCTGCGTTGGATGCTGATGGCATCCTCGGATCTTTGGCGATTCTCGTACATCTCACGCTGTGTATTGCGGGTATCCTCGGCGCTCTTGGCGATAATGGCGGAGCGGTCGCGGATGCCCTTCTGGTCGATCTTCTGCATGGCCAGAGCGTTTTGGGTAATTTTCGCCTGCCACTCCGGGTTCGTGCGGTACGTGCTGCCGATCAGCTCGAAGAGTTTGACCGACGTGTCCAGTTGGCCCTGCGGAGCGTGCTGAGCGCCGGTATAGGCTACGCAGCTATAGCTCCACGCCTGCGTCGGTTGCATGGTCTGCTGGTTCCAGCTGGGGCCGAGATTTCCAGTGACCACGATTCCGGCGAAAATCCACTCCTCCACGGGCTTGCCGTCCAGGCTATACCTCACGCGGGCTCGCGCGGCGTCCGCCGTCACTTTCTGTTTCAAGTTATATTGGCGCGCCGCCTGTTCCGTCTGTTGCGCCTGAGCTTGCAGACTCTCCAGCAATTTCGGAGCGGGCTCGTAGCCCACGAGTTGGGCGTTGGGGCGAATTCTCGAGAGGTTGCGGCGCAGGTAATCCTGGGCGCTCATTGGTGGCATAACGTCGCAGGCGTGAGTTCCGAACTGTGCCTTTTGGGCGAATGTCTGTTTGAGGAACTTGGGATCGTCAGCCCAGGCCCACGTGTAGGCAGGGAAATTCTCGAAGCCGCGGCCGTCCGGGCCGGTGGCCACCAGGTGCGTCTGGATGGTATTGCAACTGTCCTTGATGTTCCAGGTGGTGGCGCCTTGCGATTGCCAATCCACCGGTATCAGGACGCTGAGCGAGGTGATCGGCTGTCCGAAGCCTTGGGCGTCGACAACCTTGGCTAATTTCATGCGATACGCGTGACCCTGCGGGTCGGCCGAGGGCGCCGCGCCGGCTTGCGGTTGCGCGGCCGGCGGGCTGGCCTGCGCTTCAGTGGTGGATGGCTGCGCTACGGGCCCGGACATCGGGGCGGCGGCGGGGGCAGCAGAAGCTGCGGCAGGTGGTACTGCTGCCGCGGTTGGCTGCGGCGCCGAGGCGAGCAAGGCCGCTTTCTTGGCGGCATACTCGTCTTGCGTCAGCAGTCCTGCTTCCCTGGCGCGATCCAGCGCGACGAGTTGCGCCGACTGCGCCTGGATCGCGGCCTTCCTGGCGGCATACTCGTCCTTGGTAAGCACACCAGCCTTGTAGGCCGCATCGAGAGCCGCCAGATCTTTGGAGTCTCCACGTCGGGAACAACCTGCGGCGGACAACAATAGCAGCGCCACCACCACATACGCACCCGGTTTCATCCTCATCATGATACGACGGCCAGCGATGCGCCGCGAAGCGGGGGGAATCGCTCAGGCGGGCCTTCGAGGCCACTTCGTCTCACGGTGTACCGCGGATTTCTTTCTTCTGGGCGAAGACCCCGAATGTTTTCCCGGCCCACCCAAATAGCGGACGAACAGAGGAGTCGGGTCGGGAACACAGGATCACTTTCGTATCAGAGCAGCGGTCAAAGTGTGCAGACATCCTGGCGCAGTAGAATCGAACCATGGAGCACCTTCCGGAACCTTGGCTGCGCGGCCCGATCCCCGATGTGTACCCGCTCATCGCTCCGCTTCTCTTCACCTTCCAACAGGCGCGGGAAGACCTGAGCTTTCATACCGAAGGCTTGACCGATGAAGAGATTTGGGCAGCGCCGAAAGGGCTTGGGTCGGCCGGATTCCATCTGCGGCACATCGCTGGAAGCACCGATCGGCTGATGACCTATCTACGCGGCGCCGCATTGAATGCCGGCCAGATGGAGACGCTGCGAACGGAGCACGAACCGGCGGGAGCCGGCCGCAAGGAACTGTTGGAGCTGGTCGAGCGGGCGTTTGAGGAGGGAGAAGCGGTGGTTCGCGCGATCGACCCGGCCAGCCTGGCGGAGCCGCGAACCGTAGGCAGACAACACCTGCCCACTACTGTGATCGGACTGCTGCTGCATATCGCCGAACATACGCAGCGGCATGTGGGCCAAGCCATCTGCGCGGCCAAACTGGCCCGGCTCTGAACCCGCGGGGTGGACGCCTCCGAAGCACCACCCCGCGAGTCTGAACTACTTCGCTGCGCCCGGGGGGTCCGGTTGGGGGTTGAATCCCGCTCTCACGGCACTCTTCACTTTGATAGCTGTAACCTTGTTCATCGGTGTTTCCTCCTTATTGTATTTTTTGGGGCGTCTTTCATGCGCCCTCAATCTAACAAGCGCAGGACGGGACCAAATCCAATCATCGGAAGAAACTTTCTTTGCTCCGCCTTTGTGGGGCGGAGGCCCTCGTCCGCACGAGTCCCCCTGAACCCGCCAAGTGTGAACAGGCAACGGGGGCGTCGGTTGCGGACCGGGTGGACCGGGTGCTTTGCCGATTTGGGGAAAATGCTTGCCCCGGTCCGCTCGGTTGAAAAGCCAACTGACGGAGCGAGCCTGCGGCGCTGCCAACGCAGTCCGGCAGTCGTTCAGCGGATGGCCGCCCCGGCCGTCGCGCAGCGCTTAGACTCAGCCCGGGCACGAGTCAGCTGCGTAGCCCAATCGTTGGCGCCTGCCGCTTGTGTCTGGATCTGTTCCCATGCCTTGACGCTCTTCCGGTACGAATCGCTGGCGGCCAGCCAATCCTCGCGGCGCTGCTCGGCCGGTGCGCCCGCGGCTGCCGCCAGCGTCGCATGCACTTCACCCAAGTTGGACCACGCCTGCGGTAAAAAGGACTGCGTCACCGGGTTGGCGCCATCTGCCGACCGGGCGGCTTGCGCGGCGGCGATAGCTTTGCGCGAATAGTCCAACGCCTCATTCCGCTGCTGCTGCGCGGCCAGCGCTTTGGCGAGTTCCTGCGATGCCCGCCACGAGTAATTCAGCGCGAGCCAATCCTTAGGGTTCTTGCCGATCACGCCGTCGGTGATGCGAATGGCATCGCGCAGGCTGGGCACCGCCTCGGCGGTATGTCCCGTGACGGCCAGCCGGCGGCCGATATACATGTGGGTTCCTGCTAGCCGGCGTAGCACGCGGGCATCGCCAGGCTGCGCCGCTACGAGAGTCTGGAAGTCTACCAGCGCCCGGCGCAGCATGGCGATCGCCCCACTGAGGTCTTTCTGAGGCGAAATGGTGGCGCCGAGTTTCATCAGCGCCATCCCCCGCTCTTCCACCGCGACGCGGTCGGCCGGGTCCGCAGCCACAATCGTGTCGGCCAGCGCCACCGCCTTTCGATAGTTGTCGAGGGCCTCCGAGGAATCGTGCGGGCGCGCGGTGGCGGCACTGGTGGCACCCGAGGCGGCGTCTCCCAACTTCTCGTAGCTATCCATCAGATCATGCCGATAATGGGCACTCAGTGGATGGGCCGCAAGCAGAGCCGCATAAATCCGCACGTCTTTCCGTTCTTCTTCCAGGCCCTCATCGAATTGATTGCCACTCTCCAAGACCGATGACAGTGTGGAATGGCTGGATGCCAGATCGGCTTGCGTCTCTTCGCTATCCGGCTGCGCCGCCGCCAGCCGTTCGAAAATCGCCACACTCTTCCTGCCGCTGGCGATGGCGCGCTGGTTGTCTTGGTCCTCGCGCGCACTGGCATCGTACAGCAGCCCAAGTGCTTGCATGGTTGGAAGATTGGACGGGTTCTGACGCGCCATGGACTCACCGATCTCCTCCCCCGCACCGTAGAGTTTCAGGCTCGCTTCGATGTCTCCGTGCAGCGCGGCGATGTCGCCCAGGCTTTCGCGCGCAGCCATCCGAACGAGATTGGCTTTGACGGAATCGGGACGCCGTCTTGCCAGATCGTCGGCGAGTCTCATGGCTTTGCGGTAGCTCACGGCGGCCTGCGCGCTATCGCCAAGGCTGCTGGAAAGCGCGCTGCCCTGCACATCGCCGACTCGCTGATAGGCCTCCGCCAGTTCGAGTTGCAGGTCCTGGTCGCGCAGGGTCTCGACCGCCAAGCCGTCGAGATATTGCAGCGCCGTCTTCACCACCACCTCGCGGCCTTTCAGGGAACCGGGCAAATCGCGGATAGAATCGTAAATATCGTAGAGGACCGCGTGGGCCATGCGCCGCACCTCGTCGAAGCGTCTTTGGGCGCGCAACGCTTCGAGGGTGGATACCGCCACGCCGGCCACCAGCGTTGCCACCAGCACTACCGCCGCGGCAACTCCGGTGCGGTGCCTGCGGACGAACTTGCGCGTGCGGTAGGTCACGGTATCTTTGCGCGCCTTCACCGGCAGCCCATCCAGGTAACGCTGCAGATCGCCGGCAAACTCCGCCACCGAGCCGTAGCGCCGCGCCGGCTCTTTGTTCATCGCCATCAGAACGATGTTGTCGAGTTCGTCGGCTCTCAGAGGCGCACCGTGGGCGGGCTCTTTCCGCGATGCCGCGCTCGGCCGCTCCGGCTCGTCCTCGCATACAGCGCGTAGAATCTCGGCCGTGCTGGAGGTCGGGGAACCGTGAGGACGCACGCCGGCCAAGAGTTCGTAGAGGATCACGCCCAGCGCATAAACGTCGGCCGCGGTGGTGATCGGCGCGCCCAGCACTTGTTCGGGACTGGCGTAGTGCGGAGTCAACATCGGCGTGCCGTTGAGGGCCACGGTGCTCTCGCCATCCTCCATGCCGAGCAGTTTGGCGATACCGAAATCGAGCAGCTTGGGCGTACCTAGCGGATCCACCAGGATATTGCCGGGCTTCAAGTCCCGATGGACCACCAGGTTCTGATGGGCGCTCTGCACGGCCGAGCAAACTTTCAGGAATAGCTCGATGCGCTGGCGCGTTCCCAAGCGGCGATCGTCACAATAAAGCGTGATGGCGATCCCCTGCACATACTCCATCGCCAGGAACGGCCGCCCGTCCAGGGTACTGCCGCCGTCCAGCAGGCGGGCGATGTAGGGATTGTCGAGGCGTGCCAGGATCTGCCGTTCGCGGCGGAAGCGTCGCAACAGTTCCGCCGTATCCATGCCCTTGGTGACCAGCTTGATGGCCACCTGTTTCTGGAACTGATCGTCGTCGCGCTCGGCGAGATAGACGGTACCCATGCCGCCGCGGCCGATCTCGCGGACGATGCGGTAGACGCCCAGCCGCTCGCCTTCCGCCAGACCGGAGTTGCCGGCGTGAAACAGCGCGGCCGCTCCACCGACTGCGCCAGCGATCGCCAGGTCCGCCTGCGCCTCGAACGCCAGCAGGGACTCCGCCTCCGCGCGAAGCTCCTCATCTTCTCCGCAGGCTTGCCGCAAATACGCGCTGCGGGAGAATCCGTCTTTTTCGAGTGCGGCTTTTACGATTTCTTCCAGCCGCTGCCACCGCCCCGCCGTCATGCGATGAACGTGCCCTGCAGTTCGCGGCACAGCCATAACTGAGCGAACCGGGCCTCGCGCTCCACGGTAGCGGTGGAAATGGACAGGTTGTGCGCCACTTCCGGGACAGTCATCCCGCCGAAGTAGCGAAGCTCGATAATCTTGGCTTTCCTGGAGTCTATGGCGCCCAACTCCGTGAGCGCGTCGTCGAGAGCGATCAACTCCGCGGAGCGTTGCGCGGCTGCCATGTCGGCTACGTCTTCGAGCGGTACCCGCTGCGCGTCGGCGCCGCGTTTACCGGCCCGAGCCTTGCGCGCCCAGTCCACCAGGATGAGACGCATCAGGTGCGCCGCGACCCCGTAGAAGTGCGACCGGTCCACCCAGTTCTGATGGTCCTGCGCCACCAGACGCAAGTAGGCTTCGTGAACCAGAGCGGTGGGCTGCAGCGTGTGCCCGGCTCGCTCGCGACTCAAATAGCTGCCCGCCAGCTTGTGCAATTCCTGATACACCAGCGGAGTCAGTTGCTCGAGCGCGTCCTCATTCCCCTCGCTCCACTCCATTAGCAGGCGGGTGATCGGTTGCTCGCTCATTCGCTCTCTCCCCAAGAGTGTGTCAAATATACCTCATTTTTGGGATTCCCGCCCTACCAATTTATGTAGGGTCACCACCAGGACAGTACCATACCCTTCCCCTTAAAACAGGCTGCCGTGATGGGTTTTCCCGCCGTGATGGGTTTTCCCGAAAACTTGCGCTTGTCCCGATAGAGGGCAGATGACTGTTCTCAAAGAAAAGGAAACAGGAGGACAAGAAAATGAAGAATAGCAGTCAACAGGCAGTGCCGGTGAAAACGCGCGTCAATGCAGGTTCCCTCACCCTTAACCACAACGAAACGATCGCTGTGAAGACGCGCGTTACCGCAGGCGCCCTCGCCGCTAACCACAACGAAACGATCGCTGTGAAGACCCGGCTCAACGCAGGCGCTCTCACCTTTAACCACAACGAAACAATCGCCGTGAAGACCCGGCTCAACGCCAGCGCTGTGTCCCCAAGCAAGCACTAAATCGGATTCTCCAACGCGGCAGGGGACTTCCTTGTCGCGACCATTGGACTTCAGACCCAGTAACGCACCATGCCAACCGCTTTCAGCCATACTTTCCGAGCGCTTGACGCCGACCGTCCGCGATGGGCAGCCGCGGGAATCGTCGTCGCGGGACTCCTGGCGGGCGCGTGTGCCGTCTGGTCGACGTGCGCGCAGGTGCGATTGTACGAAGTAACACCATCGGCGCGCCTCGAAGTGGAGCGGGCGGTATACCCGATCGCCTCGCCCGTGGCCGGCCGCGTCACCGGCGCGCACCTCACCATCGGCCAGCAGGTCCAGGAGGGCGACATTTTGGTCGAGCTCGACTGCGCGGCGGAACGGTTGGCCATCCGCGAGAATCAGGCGCGGCAGGAAGCGTTACGAACCCAAATTGAAGCTCTACGAGCACAGATCGCGTCGGAAGGCGCGGCCCGCGGCCAGGAACGGCGCGCCGCCGGCGTAGGCCGGGAGCAGACTCGCGCCGAGGCTAGCGAAGCCGAAGTGGCCGCCAGCCATGCCGAAGCCGACGAGCGCACCCTGGCGCAGTTGCGATCCGAGGGTTTGGTGGCCGATCAGGTCTATCGGAAAGCCAAGGCCGATGCGTTGGCCCTGCGAGCCGCGGCACAGGCACGCACCATCGCCGTAGACCGCTCATCCGAAGATCTGGGCACGCGCGATAGCGACCGGGCCGCCAAAATCCGCGGCATCGATTCGCAGGTCGCCGGACTATCCTCGCAGATTCCCGAAATAGACGCCGCCATCGCCCGCCTGCGGTATGAGATCGAGCGGCACGAAGTGCGCGCTCCTGTGGCAGGCCGCGTGGGCGAGGCGGCGGCACTGCGGCCCGGGGCAGTCGTCAAAGAAGGCGAGAAGCTGGGCGCCATCGTTCCCGGCGGGCGAATCAAAGCGGTAGCGCAATTCCCGCCGGAGGCGGCGATGGGGCGCATCCGCGCGGGCCAATCGGCTCGTCTACGGCTGGACGGCTTTCCGTGGATCGAATACGGCTCGCTGCCCGCCAAGGTGGAGCGCGTGGCCAGCGAAATTCGCGACGGTTCGGTGCGCGTGGAACTGGCGCTCGACCCCGGCTTCCGGACGCGCATTCCACTGCAGCACGGGCTGCCGGGCTCGGTCGAAATCGAAGTGGAGCGCGCGACTCCGTGGGAACTCGTGCGGCGCCACGCGGGCCGCCGTTCCAGCGAACTGCGCACGGGGGCGAATTGATGACCCGGAAGTGGCTCGCCCCTGAAGTGGTGCAATCGTCCGCCATGGATTGCGGTCCGGCGGCGCTCAAATCGTTGCTCGAAGGCTTCGGCATCCATGCCAGCTACGGCCGCCTGCGGGAAGCCTGCCAGACCGACCTCGACGGGTCGTCGATCGACGCACTGGAAGAGACTGCCGTAAAGCTGGGCCTCGACGCCACGCAATCGATGGCGCCGGCCGATCATGTGTTGGTTCCCGAGGCCGGGATGCTGCCCGCGCTGGCAGTGGTACGGCTGCCCAACGGAGCGACGCACTTTGTCGTAGTGTGGCGGCGCGTCGGACCGCTGGTGCTGGTGATGGATCCCGGCACCGGAAGACGGTGGATGTCCGTGAAGCGGCTGCTCACGGAATTGTATCTTCACACGCAGAGCATTCCGGCGGAGGCGTGGCTGGGGTGGACTGCGTCGACGGGGTTTCGCAAGACGATCGCGCGGCGTATTGAGGCGCTCGGTTTCCACGGCGATGAGCGTACCTTCCAGGCGGAGGATTGGCGCCCCATGGCGGCGCTCGATGCCGCGATTCGCATGGCGGAAAACCTGGTTTCGTCCGGAGCGATCTCGCGTGGCGCGGAGGCGCAGCGGCTGGTCGAAAAGCTCGCCGCGAGTCCCGGACAGATCCCGGAGGCGTACTGGTCGGTACGCGAAGACCCTTGCTCGCCGCAGCCAGGAATGCCGGTGTCAGGGCCACTTGAGTCAGGTACGCCGGAGTCAGGAATACTGGAGCCAGGAACACTGGAGCCAGGAACATCAGAGAACGTCCTGTTTCGCGCGGCGGTCTTCATTCAGGCGAGCGGATGCTCGAAGGAATCGCCCGCTGCTCTGCCGGACGAACTGACCGCGGCGCTGCGGGAAGCTCCGGTGCGCCCGGGATGGGAACTCTGGCGAATCGTGGCGCGCGACTCCCGGTGGATTTCGGTGCTGGCAGCCGTGGCCCTGGCGGCGACCACCGCGGGCGGATTGCTGGTGACCCTCCTTTTTCGTGGCTTGTTCGATTTGGGAGGCGATCTGCGCGTGGCACATCAACGTTGGTTTGCTGCCGCGGCGGTGAGTACGCTGCTGGCCGCGCTGTGCGCCTTCGAGTGCGGTATCGGGGCGCTGGTGGCGCGCATCGGCCGCGGACTCGAAGTCCGTCTGCGGCTCGAATTCCTGCGTAAGATCGGACGCCTGGGTGATCGTTATTTCCGTAGCCGCCTGACATCCGACATGGCCGAGCGTGCTCACTTGCTGGCACGCCTGCGCGACGTGCCGGCGCTCATGGCCGCGTTCCTGCGGCCGGCCTTCGAGATCGCCTTCATGGTGATGGCGATTGCATGGCTCTATCCCGCGAGCGCGCTCCTTGCCGCGATAGCCGCAGTGGTAGCGGCCGGCATTCCCTTGGCCGCACAGCCGGTGCTATCGTCCCTCGACTTGCGCTGGCGCAGCCACCTCGGGGCGCTCTCTCGCTTCCACCTGGATGCGCTCCTCGGCTGGACGGCCATCCGCGCCCACGGCGCCGAAGGATCGATGCGGCGCGAACATGGCGGGCTGCTGGGAGAATGGGCGCGCGCGGGACTGGAAATGCAACGGACAGTGGCGCTGGTAGGCGCATTGCAACTCGCGGCAACACTCTCGCTGGCTGCCTGGATCATTCTGGCGCGGGCCGGTGCGGAGCAGGATGCCGGCGCGCTGCTGTTGCTGGTCTACTGGGTTCTGCGCTTGCCGGCAGCCGGGCAGGAACTGGCGGCAGCCGCATCGCAGTATCCCTCTCGGAGGAATATCGCACTGCGATTGCTGGAGCCGCTGAACGCGCCGGAAGAACCGGCAACCAGGCGCGCGGGGAGCGGCGCGGTGAGTGAATCGGTAAGCTTGCGATTCGAAAATGTCACGGTGCGCGCCGGCGGCCACACCGTGCTCCACGACCTGGACCTGACCGTCGAAGCCGGCGAGCACGTGGGTGTAGTGGGAGCGTCCGGCGCCGGCAAGTCGAGCCTGGTGGGATTGCTGCTGGGCTGGCATGTACCCGCGCAGGGCAGGGTGCTGGTGGATGACGCGCCCATCGACGTGGAGGCGCTGCGGCAGCGGACGGCGTGGGTCGATCCGGAAGTGCGTCTGTGGAATCGGTCGTTGCTCGACAATCTGCGGTACGGCTCAGACTCGGGAGATTGGGAGGCGAGCATGGAAGCGGCGGAACTGCGCAGCGTGGTGGGACGGCTGCCGAAGGGCGCGCAATCGGCGCTCGGCGAAGGCGGCGCGTTGGTATCCGGCGGAGAAGGCCAGCGCGTACGGCTTGGCAGGGCTTTCCTAAGGAGCGGCGTCCGCCTGGCGCTGCTGGATGAACCGGCTCGCAGTCTGGACCACACCACGCGCCGGCGCGTGATGGCGCAGGCGCGGAAGACATGGCGCAAGCAGACCCTGCTGGCCGTGACGCACGACGTGGCGGACACACTCGACCTGCCGCGGGTGCTGGTAATGGAAGGCGGCCGGATCGTCGAGCAAGGCGATCCTCAGCAGTTGGCCGCCGATCCGCACTCGCGGTACCGGGCGATGTTGGACGCCGAAGAGGCCGTACGGCGCGGCCTGTGGGCTAGCCCGCGGTGGCGCAGGCTGCGCCTGGCCGAGGGGAAATTAATCATGGTGGAACCGGGCGCCGATCGGCCGGTTGCGGAGGTGGCGTGATGCGAATCCCGTTGTGGAGTGACGAGAAAGAACTGACTACGGCCCTGGCGCGCGACGCAGAGATTGGCGAGTTCCTGCAGGAAGACTGCATGCCGCTGTTCGGCGGCGACCTGGAGGCCAGGCTGCGCGCAGGCGGTGCGGCCGCGATCGAGGTGGGAAAGCGCAGGTTCGCCGGCGTGCTGCGGGTGCGCGGCGGCCGCGTCGATCTCCTCGACTCCGATTATTCGGTGAAGACCGTGCCGATGGACTCTCTGGTGGACACTCTGCTAGAGAGCGCGGCGGGCGATGCACTGGCGCAGACCGACGACTTGTTGGAGGCGTGCGGCATGCCACAGAAGCGGCGCACATCGGCGCGGCGGGCGATCCTCAGTGAGCGCCTGCGGCACCAGCGCGTGGGTACCATGCGGCGGCTGGTGCTCGATCCCGCGGCCGGCATCTGGAGACAATTCCGCGAGACCGGCATGTTCGGTACGGCGGCGGCATTCCTCGGGGCGCACGTGGCCGAAGCCATCGTCTGGTTAGCTATCTGGCAATCCGCCGGACAGGCTTCGCTCTCCGGACGGCTCGATATCGGATGGATGTGGGGATGGGCTCTGCTGCTCGCCGCCCTGGTACCTCTGCGTTTTTGGGCAGCGTGGTCGCAAGGCAGGCTCTCCATCGGCGTGGGCGGACTGTTGAAGCAGCGTTTGCTCGCCGGCGCGCTCCGTCTACCGGCTGGCCAGGTGGCACAAGAAGGCGCGGGTAGTTTCTTCAGCCGCCTCACGGAAGCCGAAGCGGTGGAAACGCTGGCGCTCTCGGGAGGGCTGACGTCTCTGGTTTCCATCGTCGAGTTGGCGCTCGCCAGCGCGGTGCTGGCGATGGGCGCGAGCGGCGGAATGCTGGTGGCGGTATTTCTGGCGTGGGCGCTTCTGGCGATCGCCATCGCCTGGCGCTATGCCCGTGCGCGGGATCAATGGACCGGCGGACGCCTCGCCATGACTCACGATCTCATCGAGCAGATGACCGGACATCGCACCCGCCTGGTACAGGAGCCGTCCGAGCGCCGGCACATCCATGAGGACGACACGCTCAGCCAGTATCACAGCATCTCCGCGCGTATGGACCGATGGGCCGTCCGCCTGAATTCGTTCGGGCCCAATGGCTGGCTCGCGATCGGCGTAGTAGGACTGATGCCCGCGTTTTCCGGCGGCGCGTCGCCGGTGAGCCTGGCCATCGGATTGGGCGGCGTGCTGTTGGCCTATCAGGCGCTGCGCAGCGCGCTGACCGGCGTATCGAATCTCATCGGCGCCGCGGTTTCCTGGCGCGAGGCCGCTCCGCTGTTCGACGCCGCTGAGGACATGGAGTCCGCCGGCGTCGCCGATGCGGCTCCCGGCCGAACGGTGCTGGAGGCGAGTGACCTGACGTTCCGCTATCGGCCGGACGGCCCGGCAGTGCTCAACGGTGTCAACCTCCGCATGGAGCGCGGGGACACGGCGCTGCTGGAGAGCGCATCGGGACGCGGGAAATCGACCCTGGTCTCGACCTTGTGCGGACTCCGCGAGCCCACTTCCGGCGTGCTGACCTCTGGCGGCTTGGACCGTAGTTCCATCGGTGCGCGCCTCTGGAGGAAGAAGGTGGCGGCCGCGCCGCAATATCACGAAAATCACATCGTCACCGGAACCCTGGCGTTCAACCTTTTGATGGGGCGGAGTTGGCCGCCCACGCGCGAAGATCTCACCGAGGCGTCGCAAGTCTGCCAGGAGTTAGGTCTCGGAGAGCTTCTGGATCGCATGCCCGCCGGCATCCAGCAGATAGTGGGCGATACCGGCTGGCAGCTTTCGCAAGGCGAGCGCAGCCGCGTGTTTCTGGCGCGCGCGCTGCTCCAGAAGAGCGAGATGGTGATCCTGGACGAAAGCTTTGCGGCCCTCGACCCGGAGAATTTGCGGCGTGCCATGGAATGCTCCATTCGCCGCGCGGAAACGCTGATGGTGGTGGCGCATCCATGACAACGACTATCGACCGGGCTATCCATTTACACGAACAGGCGGTGGCCGCAGCTTCACGGTATTGCTGGCAGGAGGCCGTCAACTTCGCCACCGAAGCGCGCGATCTGTTTCGCGGCGAAGATGGGCCACTGAGCCCCGATGCGGCCAATGCGTCGAACCTGTTGTCGCGCATCGCGGTAATCCGCTCGGAATTCGCGGCGGCCGAAATGCACGCCCGCGCCGCGTGGGGCATCATGGAAGCCCTGGGGCATCGCTGCTCCGGTGTAGACGCGGACAGCATCCGCGTGGAGGCGCTGGGGAATCTCGGCACCGCGCTGCGCTCGCAAGGCCGTTACGCGGAAGCGGAGCCGTGGCTCAAACAGGCCCTCGCGTTCGCCCGCTACGCGAAGCTGAGCCTGGGGCCGGAGCTCAACAATCTGGCCGTCTTATATAAATACACCGGTAGGTTTAAAGAGGCGGAGCGGCTCTATTGGGACGCGCTGGAGGAAACATCCGGGGACGATCTCTCCGCCGCGTCCGTCTACCACAATCTCGGCGGACTCCATCATGCGAGCGGTGATTTTGCGGAGGCCGAACCTTCTGCGCGGCGCGCGTGCGAGATCCGGGAGCGGCTGCTGGGGCCCGATCACCCGGATACGCTGGCCGACTGGTGCGCGCTGGCGGGAGTGCTCGACGGACTGGGGCGCTATGCGGAATCCGAGCCGATTTACCGGCGGGCGCTGAACGAATATGTGGCGGCTTTCGGCCCACTTCATGTGGAGGTGGCTGTGAATCTGAACAATCTGGCGGGAGTCCGATGGGCGCAGGGCGATGCGGTGGAAGCGGAGTCCTTGTACCTGCGGGCGCTCTCGGTCAAACGAGCGCTGTTGGGCGATTCGCATCCGGACACGGCTCTGACGCTGCACAACTACGCGTCTATGCTGGAAGATTTGGGCCGGACGGATGAGGCGCGCCCCATGGCATCCGCCGCGCTGAGGGCTTTTGAAGCGTCGCTGGAGGAGTTGCACCCGCGGACTCTCGCCGGCCGTGAACTGCGGGATTCCGTCAGCGACGCTGCTTCTCTTCCAGAGTGCGCCGCAGCAGCGGCAGGACGGCCAGATCTTTCTCAGTCGCCAGTTGTTCCTTTACGGCAATGATGGTCGCGAGATCGAGAACTCGCACGCGCACGCCGTCGCCGATTTCCATTTCGACGGTGTGCGGGAGGAGATCTTCGTAGGTTAGGCCACGCCCGATGGTGCCGAGGACATCGAGGGGCCCGCTCTCACGAAGGGTCACCGTTTGCGGCGCAAGCTGGGACAGGAATCCAGCCGGCCAAGCATCCCCAACCGGCTGGTCCAGCAGGGCGAGGAGCCTCCGCAAATTTTCCTCATTTCCTGCGAGCACTACGTCGACGTCAAACGTGCTGACCGGCACGCCACTTAACACCGCTGCGAGCCCTCCCACCAGCACGAACTCCACACTGCCATCGTGCAGGGTGCGGAGCACTACCCGGAAATTACTCGATGCCATTCAGCACGCGAATTCTAAGAATCGCATTCACATGGCGCTGCACGTAGTCCAACCTCTCCGCCGGCGTCAATGACAGGAACCAGCGAATCAGCGTCAAGTCCACGCCATCCTCGCTGTAATCGGTGAGAACTTCCGGGACCTCTTCCATCACTCCACCACCTCTACCCGCGTCGCGATTTCCTCGCGCGGCACGAGTGCCGGCCAATACGCCACAATCTCACGCACCGGCGGCCGGCCTTCGCCGAACCCCGTCGCGCCCGGCGGACCGTTCAGTACCAGCGGAATCAGTTCGCGCGTGAAGCGATCCACGGACTTCTTGTCGGCGCCGCGCACCCCGATGCGCACCTGCACTTCGGGCGGGTCGGGATTCGGCGGCGCAGCCGGACCCAGGCATGCATTCACTCCGAAAAACTCGCTGTAGATCTCGTCGAACTTCAGCCCGAGATCGGCCAGCCGCTGGCGCACGATCCCATCCGCCGCGCGCGCCTTCTCGAGCGCCTGCGGCCACGAGTAAACCAGCGTGCCGATCGCCTTCCACCCATTCGTATAGCTGATCGAGAGTTTCAGCGAGGGCGGACGTGGACCACCGCGAATGCCCGACACACGCACGCGGTCCGGCCCCGTCTCTTCCAACTGGATGCTGGTGAAATCGGCCACGCAATCGGGCGTGATGTAATTCTTGGGGTCGCCCAATTCGTATAACAGTTGTTCCTTGACGGTGTGGATGCTCACGCGTCCGCCGGCAGCCGCATGCTTCGTCACTGTGAAGCTCCCGTCGGGCTCCGCCTCCACAATCGGATATCCGACATTCGCCATATCGGGAATCGACTGCCAGTCTACCTGACAATTGCCGCCGCTCGATTGCGCGCCGCACTCGACGATGTGGCCGGCGATCGTTCCCGCAGCCAGCTTATCGTAATCGTCAGGGCCCCAGCCGAAACGGTGCACCATCGGGGCGAGTGTCAGCGCGGTATCGGTCGACCGGCCGGCGATCACCACCTGCGCACCGGTGGCCAGCGCTTCCACCAGCGGGAACGCACCGATGTAGGCGTTGGCGCTGAGGATGCGATCGCGGATGGTGGAGATCGGCTCGCCGGTATCCATGTCGCGCAGTGGGTACCCTTTGCCGAGAAATTCGTCGATGCGCCCGTAGACATCGTCGCCGACCACAACCGCGACTTTCAGACCCGGCGCGAGGCGCACCACTTCGCGCGCGCAGGCCACGGGATTCACGCCGCCGGCATTGGCGATCACGGTAATGCCGCGCTCGCGGATTCGCGACGCCAGCCGCGCGATGAGCGGCGGAAAATCGCGCGCGTAGCCCAGGTTCGCGTCGGCCTGCCGCTGCTTCTGCAGAATCGACATGGTGATTTCGGCCAGGTAGTCGAGCGCCAGGTAATCGATGGGCCCCTGCTCCACCAGCCGCACGGGCGCCTCCAGCCAGTCGCCCCAAAAGCCTTGTCCGTTGGCGATGCGAATCATGCGAGGCATGCCTCCAGCGCGCAGGTCAGCACCCGCCGCGATTCCAGCGGGTCAATCACGGCATCGCAATGGCCGCGCGCCGCGGCATACCTGGCGTCCAGCCAGCGCTCGTAATCGGCCCTCGTTTTTTGAATGGCAGCTTGCAAATCGTCGGGCAGAGAGCCTCCTTTGTACTTTTCCAATTCCACCGCGTAGAGCGCTTGAATGGCCGACTCGCCCTCCATCACACCGATACGAGCGGTGGGCCAATTGAACGTGAAATTGGGGTCGAAACCCTGCCCGGCCATGGCGTAATACCCCGCTCCGCTGGCGTGATTCAGAGTCAACACGATCTTCGGCACCGACGCGCACGACATGGTCTCCACCATTTCCGCACCCGCGCGAATGATTCCCTCACGTTCCGCTTCCGGCCCCACCATGAATCCCGAAACGTCCTGCAGGTAGATCAGCGGTTGGCCCAACCGCTCGGCGGTCTCCACGAAGTACGCCACCTTGCGCGCCGTTTCGGCGTAAATGATGCCGCCGATTCGCGGACGCCCCTGCGCCTTCAGGAACCCGCGCCGGTTCGCCACGATGGCCACCGGATGTCCCGACAGAACGGCATTGGCGCACAGCATTTCCGGTGCGTACTCCGGCTGAAACTCGCTGTAATCGGCCCCATCGAAGATGCGCATGATGACTTCTTCGATCTCGTAGGGCAGCCGATGGTCGGCCGGCAGTACGCCGTAGAGATCGCTCGGATCGCGCGCGGGATCGCGGGCCGGCATCGGTGCTTCGGTACGCGGCGCGGGCAATTGGCGAAAGCGCTGGCGGATGCGCTCCAGGCAATCGGCATCGTCTTTGGCCATGAAATGCGCCACGCCGCTGACCGCGGTATGCAGGTGCGCGCCTCCCAACGGTTCGGAATCGATCACCTGCCCGGTCGCACCCTTGACCAGGTTGGGCCCGCCCAATCCCATGAAGCTCACGCCTTCTACCATGATGATGACATCGCTGAGCGCCGGAAGGTACGCCCCACCGGCAATGCAGGGGCCCATCACCGCGGCGATCTGCGGAATCTTCAGCTTGCGCCGCATGAGCGAGTTGTAATGGAAGATACGGCCCGCGCCATATTGCCCAGGGAAGATGCCGTCCTGGTAGGGCAGGTTCACGCCCGCCGAATCCACCAGGTAGACGATCGGCAGGTGGTTCCGCATGGCCACTTCCTGGGCGCGCAGAATTTTGGTGATGGTCTCCGGCCACCACGCGCCAGCCTTCACCGTGGCGTCGTTGGCCACCACGACAGCCGGCCGGCCTTCGATCCTGCCCAGGCCGGTGACCACGCCCGCCGCCGGGGCCTGACCGTCGTATCGGTCATACGCCACTAAAAGGCCGATCTCCAGAAAGAGCGTGCCGCAATCCAGCAGGCCGGCGATGCGCTCGCGCGCGGTCATTTTTCCGGCGCGATGTTGCTTCTCCACTTTCGCCTGCCCGCCCCCGGCCCGCAGGCGGTTTTCGAGCTTTTCCAGTTGTTCCACAAGGTGGCGCATATGCGCCTGGCGAGCAAGATCCACGGCTCTTTGAGTGTAGCGTGAGACGGCCGGCCCAAAGCGCAACTAGGGAGCTCTATTAATTCATCCCATAAACTTATTTAATTCAGAATAAATTCTCATGAACTTCCAGCTAAATGGTTGACAATATCTTCAATTTGAGGATAAGCTCGGATTATCAGAGTTTTAGCTGGGTCGGAGTTCCAAGCTGCTTACTTGACTCCCCTGTCACGAAAGTTTTGCGCCAAGTAGCCCGCACCGTGGCCCTTCATATTCGTTAGTGGAATGGGTGGTTCCACTTATACGAGAATTTCGTCCCCGTTGTGAGACGTAAACGACAGCGTGTTTCCAGACAAAAGGAAGAGTTTATGTCCCAGCCCAAAGGCAACGCACCCAAATCCGCCAGTGTCACCGTCTTTCACGTCGGCCCGCAGGACCAGGACCTTTGCGCTCTGGCTGACATTCTGAATCGCACCGATTGGAAACTGTGCCCCGGCACCCGCTGGACCCTGGCGGCTACCGATGACGTACCGTCCGCCGCGGCCCGCTTACAAGATGAAAAGGTGCCCATCGTTCTGTGCGAGCGGGAATCGGTGGCAGGGAACTGGAAAGACGTACTGGAATCGGTGAGCAGAATCTCAGCGCCACCCATGATGATCGTCACCTCGCGCACTGCCGACGAGTACCTTTGGGCCGAAGCCCTGAACCTGGGCGCATACGACGTGCTCTCCAAGCCGTACCATCCCGCCGAAGTCGTGCGCGTCCTCAGCATGGCTTGGCTGCACTGGATGAATCGCCGTACGGCTAACGCCACGATGGCGCAAGCCAGCTAGCGCGCGATATCCGCCACGCTTTTTTCCGAAAACGTCACGTACGGAAATACTTCAGGGATATGCGAATCGTAGTGCCCATGGCGATTCCACGTCCAGCCCACGCACGGGTCCAGCACTTCCCGATTCCTTCCGATCTTTTCGAATCGCGAACAATCGATGCGCCACACGTCGCCATCCTTGGGCGGTAACTGCCGGCCGTCGGCAAGGTCCGCGAGCCCGCGCCAGGGAAACGCCAGTTCCACTGTCCAACCGCGATCGCGCTCTTCACGACGATTGACAGTCCCGTCCACGTGCACCGCCGTCCGCAGCCCCGGAAAATCCCAGTCCAGAAATCCCCAACGTTCGCCGCGCTCGTGCACGTGCCCGCCCACGCCATCGAGCACCATAGTTCGCTGCGTGGGCGGGTCGAACTCCGGCCGGCCGTAGTAGGGCGAACCGGGTTTCAGGATGTCTTTCCAGATCCAGAACACCTCGTACACCGTGTTGAGCGCGTTGACCTCGAATTCGTAGTAAGCATTCGTGCCGCCGATGAACACTTCCACGTCATTCTCTTCCCAGATTTTGGAATCGCGCCGGGTCATCGTGCCCCACACGTCGGTCTCCTCCACCCAGAAGCCGAAATAGAGATGGTCATCGTCCCAAAGCAGCGCGACTCGCGTGTCGAACCACGCAGGTTCGCCGGTCACGATGTCGACAAACGGCGTCGACTTGGGCGCCAACTGCCACGAGGGTTCGTCCAGTTTGCCATCCACCACAATCGGCCCCGCCGCGCGGTAGCAGGTGTATCGCGCCGGCTGCATCACACTATTTTCCACGCTTGGCCCACTCCTCTTCGAATCGTTCCAGTGTCGCGAATGACGTCTGCGTGCCCACCGCCAGCGTGGAGAGCGCCGCATAGACGTTGGCCCGCTCAATCGCCTCGCTCTCCGCGAATCCGCTTGCCAGGAAAGTGGCGAAGCTCCCGATGAACGCATCGCCCGCACCGGTGGTGTCGACTGGCGTCACCGTATGCGCCGCGACATGGCGTACGCCGCTCGCGTCGGCACATAGCGCGCCATTCTCGCCGAGCGTGACGATCACGCTCCGCAGTCCGCGCGCCACCAGGGTTTGCGCGCAAGTCCAGGCCTCCGGCACATTGTGGACCGGCATCGCGCCCAGGGCTTCGGCCTCCGTCTCATTGGGAATGACGTAGTCGGCGTGGGCGACTTCGGTGAGGTCGAGCGGTTGTCCCGGCGCAGGATTCAGGATGGTGCGGATGCCGTGCTGTCGCCCGAAGCGGAGCGTGTGATACACCGTTTCCGGCGGTATTTCGAGTTGGAGCACGATGCAGTCGGCGGTGCGTAGCAAGTCGCCGGCGGCGTCCACGTCGGCCGGCGAAAGACGATCGTTGGCGCCTTTCACTACCAGAATGCGATTCTGCCCAGCGTTGTCGACGAAGATGGGAGCCACTCCGCTCGACACGCCTTTCGTCACCATCACGTGGCCCGCTTCGATGCCACGATCCTGAAAGTTGCGGATGGTGGCCGGCCCGAACAGGTCGTCGCCCACCCGCGCTACCATCGACACGCGGGCGCCGCAAAGCCGCGCGGCCACCGCCTGGTTGGCGCCTTTGCCGCCAAATCCCAAATGAAATTCGCGCCCGAAAATTGTCTCGCCGGCGCGCGGCATGGCGTCGGTGAAAGTGGCGAGGTCGATGTTGGCGCTTCCGACCACCACGATGTGCGGTTTACTCGGCATGGCGTACCATATTGTAGCGACAATATGGAACCCGATCCCACCAAGCGTTTCTCCTCGCGGGTGGAAGACTACATCCGCCATCGACCTTCCTACCCCACGGACGTCATCGCGTGGCTCGCGGCAGAATGCGGGCTGACCGCGCAGTCACCCATCGCCGATATCGGCTGCGGCACCGGTATCCTGGCAAGGCTGTTTCTGGATTTCGGCTGTCACGTCTTCGGCGTCGAACCCAACGCAGCTATGCGTGCCGGCGCGGAACGGCAACTCGCCTGGCAGGCGCGTTTTCACAGCGTGGATGGCCGCGCGGAAGCCACTACGCTCGCCGATTCGAGTGTCGACTTCGTCACGGCGGGCCAAGCGTTTCATTGGTTCGATCCTCCGTCCGCCCGCGCGGAATTCCGCCGCATATTGACGCCTCGCGGTTGGGTGGTGATGATCTGGAACGAGCGTCTAGTCACGCCCGGATTTCTGACAGAGTACGAGGCCATGCTACAGCGGCTCTCCACCGATTACGGGCGCGTGGACCACCGTCAAATCGGCGGGGAAGCGATCGCTCAGTTCTTCGGGCATGACTCGTGGCGCGAAGTTGGCTTCCCCAATCGTCAGGACTTCGATTGGGACGGCCTTCGCGGACGCCTGCTCTCTTCGTCGTACGCACCGCTTCCCGGCTCGCCGCAGTACGCGCCGATGATGGAAGACCTGGAAGCGATCTTCGTGAAATACAATCAGGGCGGCCAGGTGGAAGTCCTGTACGAGACGAAGATGTACGTCGGGCAACTCGCCTAAGAACTACTCGGAAGCCTTGCTCTGCAGAGCACTTCCGAGTAAAATGCGGAGTTGTGAACTTGCTGGAATTACTGCGGCGCAACGAGGGAAAGACTCTCGAATTCAAGCGAGATCTGTCGTCGCCGGAAGGCGTCCTCAAGTCACTGGTTGCTTTCGCGAATACGGCTGGCGGCACGCTTATCGTGGGTGTCGATCATGGCACGAACGCAGTGCGAGGCGTATCGGACGTACTCAAGGCCGAGGAACGCTTGGCCAGCCTCATAACCGATTCGATTCAACCTCACCTCGTCCCGGACATCGAAATCGTGCCTTGGCGCGCGGTCCATGTGCTGATCGTGAGGATCTACCCCAGCAACGCACGACCACACCACCTGGCGCACATGGGGCCGCAAGCCGGCATATTCGTTCGCGTGGGCTCCACGAATCGAAGAGCCGACCCGTCCCAAATCGAGGAGCTCAGACGTTCGAATCGGACAGACTCCTTCGACGAGGAAGCCATCCCCAGACTCAACTCGGAAGCACTCGACTTCCGACTAGCTTCCGAGTTGCTTGCTCCCTACAGAAAGGTGACTTCAAGGGCGTGGAGCACCTTGCGCGTCATGACCGAGCATCAAGGACACAGCATACCCACCATCGGTGGACTGCTTCTCTTTGGAAAAGACCGGTTCTCCATGTTCCCGGACTCGTGGATTCAGGCGGGCCGCTTCGCGGGAACGACACGTACGAAGCTGCTCGATTCAACGGAGATCCGCTCTGCTCTTCCCCAGGCCGCGGAGGAGGCGATCCTATTCGCGCAGAAACACCTCAAGCGCGAGTCTGTAATCGAAGGTGTTCGCCGCAGGGAAAGATGGTCTTTACCATTAGTGGCAATCCGTGAGGCAGTCATGAATGCCGTCGTCCACGCGGATTATGCCCAGAAAGGAACGCGCATCCGCATTGCCGTTTTCGATGACCGCATCGAAATCGAGAATCCCGGGCTGCTGCCCTTCGGACTGACCGTGGAAGATATCCAACAGGGCGTATCGAAACTTCGAAACCGCGTGATCGGCCGCGTCTTCCACGAACTGCGCCTGATCGAGCAGTGGGGAAGCGGCATTCAGCGCATGAACGCCGCCTGTGAGGATGCCGGCCTGAACGCGCCCAGACTGGAAGAGATCGGGTCCCATTTTCGCGCGACCTTCTCATCGGCACGGGTCGGAAACGCAAAGCAGGACCAGACCGACCAGCGGATTTCAGAACTGCTCCGCAAGTCCGGTGCTCAATCCACTGCGGTTATCGCTCGACACATTCGTCTTTCTCAAAGGGCCGCACTGACGAGGCTGAAAGCGCTCAAGGCACGAGGCGTCCTGGTCGAAATAGGCACCGGCCCGCATGACCCCAAACGACAGTATGCCCTGGCAGATGGGAAACAATAGGGACAATGCCAATAGAGCCTGTTGAGGTTCAGTGCATCCTCAACTCGGACGACGTCCTACTGCTCGCGGCTGCGTCCTACTTCGCGTTCCGGTAAATTTTCCCGCCCTTCATCACGAACACGACGTGGCGCACTGCCGTGATGTCGTCGAGCGGATTACCGTCCGTCGCGACCAGATCCGCTTCGAAACCCGCCGCTACCGTGCCGATCGTCGAGCCCATCCCGAGCGACTCGGCCGACCGCGATGTCGCACTGATCAAGGCGTCCATGGGCTTCTCACGGGCGTCGCGCACGCGGTACACGAACTCCTCCGCATTACGCCCGTGCGACCCGGCCACCGCGTCCGTGCCGAACGCCAGTTTCACATTGTGGGCCCGCGCGCGGCGGATCACGTCCTCGGTGGGCGCGATTCCCTTTTCGATCGACTTGAGTTGCTCGTCGGTGAACGTGTAGGCCTCGCGATTGTCCAGGTAGTTGTGGAGCACCAGCAGGTTGGGGTCGAAGAAAGTGCCGCGCTGCGCCATCAGATCGAGCGTCTCGTTCTTCAGAAAAGTTCCGTGCTCGATGGAGGTGCAGCCAGCGAGCACCGCCGCGCGCGCACCCTTATCGCCGATCGCGTGGACCACACTCCGCAACCCCACCGCCTTGGCTTCGCCGCACACTGCCTGAATCTGCTCGTCGCTCATGGTCTGTTCGCCACCCGCGTTCAGTCCGGAGGTGGCGAACAGTTTGATGACGTCCGCGCCCTGCTCTTTGAGATTGCGTACCAGCGCACGCAGCGCATCGGGGTCGCCGGCACTCTGCTGAATCTGGCGTAGCGACGTCAGAATCCGCGGTCCCGGTATCAGTCCGCGCGCCACGATGTCGCGGACGTTCGCGTCGATGGCCGAGCCTACGCTCTGCACCGTGGTGAACCCGCCATTCAGCGTGATGTACGCGGCGCCCGCGGTTTCGAGCACCATGTCTTCCGGCTTGCCGCCAGTGCTCACCGACTTGCGATTGGCATCGAGTTGCCAGTTCAAA
>Ga0182030_10004014_pt1 | contig 31375 bp, 17 predicted proteins | sample 812S3MmetaG_FD_121299 | JGI IMG/M metagenome (GOLD analysis project Ga0182030, IMG submission 121299) | Permafrost microbial communities from Stordalen Mire, Sweden - 812S3M metaG (Illumina Assembly) | ecosystem: Environmental > Terrestrial > Soil > Wetlands > Permafrost | place: Sweden...
TCGCATCGCCGGCTATTTCCGCAGTTCCATTTTTGAACTCGTTGGCGAGGAAATCGCCGGCATTCCGAAAGTCCAGATCGTCTGCAACAGCGAACTTGATGCCGCCGACGTGGCTGTTTCCAAGCACGTCCGCGAAACCGCCCTCAAGGAGCGCTGGAATGAAGCCCCCGCCGAGGTCGAGGCCCTTTTGCACAAGGATCGTTATCGGAAGCTCCACGACTTGCTCACCAGCGGCCGGGTCGAAATACGCGTTGTCCCCAAAGACCGTGTTTTCATCCACGGCAAGGCAGGCGTCATTGAGGCGGCGGACGGCACCAGGACCTGCTTCCTCGGCTCCATCAACGAAACCAAAAGCGCCTTCGCGCAGAACTACGAAATCCTCTGGGAAGACCAATCGCCCGAAGGTGTCGCCTGGGTCGAGGAGGAGTTTGACGCGCTCTGGGAACATTCCTACCCACTGCCCGAGGCCATCGTCGAAGAAATCAAGCGCGTCGCCGACCGCGTCGAGATTCGCTTCGCTGAAGTTCGGCCAGACGAACTGCCCGGCGCGGCCCTGGCCGAAACGCCCATCTATCGCGGCGGCGAACAACTCCAACCATGGCAGCGGGCATTCGTCACCATGTTCCTAAAGCACCGCGAGACTTACGGGAAGGCGCGCCTCCTTTTGGCCGATGAAGTCGGCGTTGGCAAGACTCTGTCACTCGCGGCCAGCGCCATGATCTCCGCATTGCTGGATGATGGCCCGGTTCTCATTCTGTGCCCCTCGACGCTCACGTTTCAGTGGCAGGTTGAGTTAAAGGACCGGCTCGGCATCCCCAGCGCCGTCTGGTTGTCCGGGCAGAAGGTCTGGATTGATCCCCAAGGCCATACCATCAAAACCCAGGGTGCCGAGGACATTACCCGTTGCCCGTTCCGCATCGCCATCGTCTCCACCGGCTTGATCGTCCATGAATCACAGGAGGCTCGTTTTCTGCTGGGCCGCAAATTTGGCACTGTCGTTCTGGACGAAGCCCACAAAGCCCGGCGTCGCGGTGGTCTCGGCGAAAACAAGGACGAGTCGAACAACCTTCTCGACTTCATGCTGCGCATCGGCCCGCGCACCAAGAATCTCCTGCTCGGCACCGCCACCCCTATCCAGACCGATGTGCGCGAGCTTTGGGATCTGATGCGCATCCTGAACGCCGGCGCGGATTTCGTCTTGGGCCGGGAAGCCATGAGCATGTGGGTCAACATGCAGCGGGCTTTGCCGGTGGTGAAAGGCGATGAAGTCCCGCTCGACGAGCGCGACGCCTGGGAATGGCTGCGCAACCCGCTCCCGCCCGGCGACGAGGAATCGCTGGTCGCCAACTTGCGCCTCCAGCTTGGGATTCCCAACAACGCCTTCTTCACTGATAAGGGCTTCGGCTCGCTCGAATTTTTCGCCCAGCAATCGATCCTCCAGACGTTGTCGCCCGGCTTCTATCAGCAACACAACCCCTTCGTCCGCCACACCGTCCTGCGTCGTCGTCGGACGTTGGAAGAAGCGGGCCTGCTCGAACGTGTCGCCGTCGAAGTGCATCCGGTTCCCGATGCGCCATCGACCGCGTATCCCGGCGTTCACTTTGACGGCCTCGGCTTGCTCACAAACCACCCGTTCGACCTCGCCTACAAAGCAGCGGAAGATTTCACGACCGCCTTGCTACAGCGCACCAAGGCCGCTGGCTTCATGAAGTCGCTTTTGCTACAGCGCATCTGCTCCAGCTTTGCTTCCGGTCGCAGCACGGCCACCAAAATGTTGGGGCGCGAGTTGCTTGAAGATGAAGAACAGGCCGCCTTGCTGCTGGAACCGCTCAGTTCCCTCACCCCTTCAGAAGCTGGCCACCTCCAAACTATTATCGAGGAATTGTCCCGCCCGGAGGCGCACGATCCCAAACTCGCCGCCGTCCGCTATTTCCTGACGGAACATCGCACCGAGGGCAAAACTTGGCTCGAGCACGGCTGTATCGTCTTCAGCCAGTATTACGACACCGCGCATTGGATTGCCTCCGAATTGGCAAAGACTCTGCCCAGTGAGCCGGTTGCCGTTTATGCCGGCACCGGCAAGAGCGGAATGTTCCGCGCCGACGAGTTCGCGTCCATTGAGCGTGAGGAGATTAAGAAGGCCGTCAAGAAACGCAGCGTGCGGCTCGTGGTCGCCACCGACGCCGCCTGTGAGGGGTTGAACCTGCAAACCCTTGGCACGCTCATCAACGTGGACCTCCCGTGGAATCCATCGCGGCTCGAACAGCGGCTCGGCCGCATCAAACGCTTTGGCCAGGCACGGCGAACGGTGGACATGCTGAATTTGGTTTATCACGACACCCAGGACGAAAAGGTCTATCGTGTTCTGTCGCGTCGTTTAAAGGACAAGTTCGACATCTTCGGCGGCTTGCCCGACACGATTGAAGACGAGTGGATTGAAACGGAAGAACGACTGGAAACGATGATGGACGAATACATCCATCTCCGTCAAAAAGCCCGCGACGTGTTCGAACTCCGCTACAAGGAAACCATCGATCCCGACAAGAACCGATGGGAACTCTGCTCCCGCGTCTTGGCGAGGAAGGATGTGGTCGAGAAACTCTCGGAATCGTGGTGAGTCTCCAGCACTAATGGCTCGCCTTGCACGTCCGTTGCGAACTATTGTCCCGGGACGATGTCGCACCAGCCGGACAACATTTTTGCTGGCACGCGTGGCCGCAGGCGATTGCTCGTGGTTGAACGCGTCGAAATGCCGAATAAAAAAGCTTAAACTTCCAACTTATTATGTCTGAGCTTTTTAGAACAGGAGGGCCGCACAATATCCGGCGAACGGGGCCGGACCGCTTCGAACTCTCTGTGAGCATTCCGAAAGATTCAGATGGGCGAACCGCCCGTGAGTGTCCTCGAAGTGGTTGCTCTCCTGGTTATTTCAAAGTGAAATGCGGAACGGGCGTTCAGCACCAGACAGAAGCGTTTTGCCCTTATTGTCGCGCCGTCGGAAAGCCGTCGGATTTTACCACCAAAGAGCAGGTGCAGTATGCAAAAGATATCGCGGCAGCACAGGCTCACGAGGGCGTCCAGCGCATGTTGAAAGAAAGCCTTGATCTGGATTCCCAAGGCAGGCGTCAGTTGGTGGGCGGACTACTCAACGTTAGTATCGAGATGAAACCCTCGTCAGCACCTCAGGTGAGGCGGCCGTGGGAATCCATTCTTAAACGTGACGTTGTCTGCCCGCGATGCACCCTCAACCACTCGGTGTACGGTTTGGCTGTATGGTGTGCAGACTGCGGTGAGGACATATTCTCAACCCATGTTCGCGGTGAAATCAACGTAATCCGTGCGATGTTGGCGGATGTGGATAGGCGTCGAGAACTACTTGGTGAGCGTGTTGCCGCAAAAGACATCGAAAACGCACTGGAGGACTTGGTTTCCGTGTTTGAGGCAACATTGAAAATTGAACTCCGCCGATTTTTTCTTTCCCAGGAAGTATTAGAAACCGATGTTGATGCAAACATGCGTCGGATCGGTAGCCGGATGCAGTCTGTTTCAAATGCCGTGGGGATTGTGGCTGAACACTGCAACGGCCTCCCGTTGTTTGCGGACGCAACGGTGCTCAATGCTCTTTCCCTGGTTTTTGAAAAACGTCACCCAATCACGCACAATTTGGGTGTTGTTGACCGAAAGTATTTAGAACGAGCTCGTTCAGGTGGCGCGGAAGGCAAAGAAGTGCGGGTTTCAAAGCAAGAAATTGAAGAAGCTGCCGAAATTTGCTTCAAGGTTTTGGAAGATTTCCACCTACGACTCTTCCCTGACAGCCTTCCGGCGGCTCTCGCATCCGCCAAACCGTCCGAGCAGGAAAACGGGCAAGCGCCGATTCCAGCACCTGCGTCCCAGCCTTCTGCAACTTCAATACCCGGTGCAACGCCATGAGCGCACCAACAACCATGAACGCCTACCATTACTCGACTCGATCAGAAAGGATGTTTTTGGTCCACATTAACCACCCGTATGCAGCACAAAATAAAATGGTGTTATCTCTGCCGAAGCACGGAGAACTTGACCCACGACCATGTTCCCCCAGAGAATCTCTTTCCGAAACCACGACCGTCGAACCTCATCACTGTGCCGTGCTGCAAAGCCTGCAATGAGGGCTTTAGCAAATTGGATGAGCAGTTCCGGGTATTCGTGAGCACGGCGGTCAATGTTTCAGAGGTTGGCAAGGATGTGATGCGGAAAAAAGTGTTCGGTGGGTCTCTCAAAAAATCACCTGCGTTGAAGAAACAGATGGCCAAAGGCGCTTTCAAAGGAACCATGATAACGGCGCATGGATCGGTCACCGTCCCTCTGATTACGATGGACCGAGGAGTCCTTGACCCGTTCTTTACACGTCTGACCAAAGGGTTGCTGGCAACCTTTTATCCTGAAGTTGATTATTTTGGTCACAAATTCGTCGTGACCCAGCCCAACCAATTTACCGCACAGCACTCGAGTTTCAAAGCGGCGACTTCATTTCTGACTGCTGACCAGCGGGGCAACGGCGTCTTTCGGTTCTGGCATCGAGTCGAACACGAGCAGGGGAATGCCGGATTGTGGATTTATCAATTTTACGATGCTGCGTTGTTCATTGTGAGGCACGGCACAGGCAGCGCCGGGGAATTTCTACTGCATGGTTCCGGCTTATGAGTGAACGCCTCGATATTGATTGGAAGCGAATTAGGAAAAGGTGGCTCGTCTATTTTGACCTTTTGGGCTTCAGCGAACTCGTTAAAGACAGCAACCTTGTCAGTGTATTTTATGGATGGGAACTTTGTCTGAATGATTTTCGCAGAAATTTGGAGAAACATCCAGAACTCGAATTCGCAAACTTCTCTGATAGCTTTTTGATTTATGCGCCGGATGATTCAATAAGTTCATTTGGCAAAATAGACAATTGTGCGCGCTGGTTTTTCGACCATGTTCTTTTGCATGGATTCCCACTGCGCGGGGCAATGGCCTGCGATGAATTTTACGGAGACAAACAGAATGGCGTATTTTTAGGCAAGGCGCTTGTGACGGCGCACGAGTTTGGCGAGCAATTCAACTGGATTGGCTACACTCTTTCTCCCTCTGCACTTTCTCGGATGCGGCAACTGAATTTCCCCGATTGTCCGTGCCATTTTCGAAAATCAGATGTGCCAACAAAGTCAGGCACTTTAGAAACGATTGCGCTCCTTTGCGGTAACGGCAAAGGACATGCACATATCAGGGCCTTGGAAGAAATGCGACGGAGGTCTCTGGAGAATATGGCGGCAAAGCAAACATCGCCCGAGCAGATTAGAAGAGTTGCGGAAAAATACGACAACACCATCCAATTCATCAAACGATTTGAAATGGCGTGACCATAAACGCAGGATGAGAATCCAGGTCAGAATCGCGGTTTTATCATGGAGTCGTCGGGTCCGCCAGACGCCGGACGGTCAATCTTGATCAAATTAAGTTCCTTCGGTATTTCGTTATTCTGTGGTTTCGGGTTTTCAAATCTGGCCAGAGGTGTTTCAGCACGGCTCAGAAACTGAATCAAAAAATCAGCCATAAACTTGGATTGCAGATCGAGCATATCCTCGTCAAATGCCCCCTTTGAATTCCGATGTCCGTCAATTTCAAGATAAAGACACCGTTTGGCACCCGGAGATTTGCGCTGGGCATCATTTAGCAACTGAAGGAGAATACGGGCTGTGTCATCAAAATCTTCATGGGCGAGAACTCGGTGGACAATCGCAATTGCATCATCTGGCGTTTTCATATTGCAGCCTTGATCAGGTTGATCGCATTATACGCGATAATTCTCGTTCAGCAACTATTGTATGCTCACAGCTAAAGAAAAGGAAATCAGCCGAAACCAATTCCCTTTGTGAACCCGTCAATTCCAGACCATCACGCAGCAATTCTCCTCAGACTTCCCTCGCCCTGGCCTGTTTGTTGCTGGCGGCGGAATGGGGCGGTCGCGCACCAGCGACCACGACAGACGAATTACTGGGACTCTTCGCTCGGTCTCTGCCGTGCGCTGTTTCCCACCGACGAGGTATTCTGGAAAATGGCGGATTCATTCGAGCCATCGGATTATCAGGAACAATATCGGGACCGGATTAAATTCGTGCGCGAGGAGGGCCTCGCCAAGTTTCAGAGCCGCTTTGAAAGGACGGAACTTGATCTGCGCCGGATGATTTGCGAAATGGCGCTCGGACTTGAGGTGGAGGAAATCAAAATCGTGGAGAGAGCCAGCGCATGAAGAACATGGGGCATGACAAGAAGAGTAACCGCCTCCACGAGCGAATTGGTGTTTTTGTTTCGCGGGGACAATACCGTCGAGCTTTGGAGATTCTGGATCAGGTCATCGAAGACACCTTGCCACTGTTTCAGGGCGAGTCTTGGGTCATTGAGGAAAGGCGTCTGGCGTGGCTTTACCGCATTGACCTGTTGCGCGAGTGGGGACGGTTGACCGAGGCGCTGGCTTGGGCGTGCCTGGAAGTGGAGATGAACCCGGACAATGTCGCAGCCATAGCATTGAAAGAGCGTTTAAAACGGGAAGCAGGGTTTCTTCGACGGCAGGGCAGTGAAAAACACAGACCTGTCGGCGAGGACAAATCACCACGCACAGCTTGGGGTGGAGTTGCTGGGATGCGCGACCTCAAGGCCATGTTGGAACGCGACGTTATTCTGCCCCTGCAAGAGCCGGAGATTTACGCCCACTACCGACTCAACCTGCCCAACGGCATTTTGCTCTATGGCCCGCCGGGCTGCGGCAAGACCTTCATCGCCCGCAAACTGGCCGAGGTCGCGGGCTTCTCGTTCATCGAAGTCAAACCGGGAGACCTGGCCAGCATTTACGTGCATGGAACACAAGGCAAGATCGCCGAAATTTTCGCGGAAGCCCGGAAGCAAGTGCCGTGCATGATTTTCTTCGATGAGCTTGATGCGATGGTGCCGAACCGCAGTGGCGATTCAGTGGGTCATCATTACGCCAGTGAAGTGAACGAATTTCTCGTCCAGTTGAACGAATGTGGCCGGAATAAAATTCTCGTCATCGGCGCAACCAACCTGCCAGGCCGGATTGATGCCGCTGTCTTAAGGCCGGGGCGTCTGGACAAAAAATTCTTTGTTGGCCCGCCCGACTACGAGGCGCGGGTTGAGTTGCTTCGGCTCTGCATGGCGAACCGGCCACAGGAGGCAATGGACTGGCACGATTGCGCGGTGGAATTGGAAAACTATACTTGCGCCGAGATCGAATTTGTCGTGAACGAGGCCGCCCGAAGTGCCTTGGCTCAAAACCGCCCCATCATCAACGGCGACATCCGTCATGCGGCGGGAAACAATGCGCCCGCACATTCCGCATCCGACATTGAGAAAATGAGATGATGTTCCCATGAATGCTCTGCCCGGCCTTGCGCCAAAGAAAATAAAAATCGTGGAAGGAACAAACAAATGACGACATCGGAGGCGAACGCCAAAGCTGCGGTTGAGAAAATCCGGCAGGAACTCGACAAATCGAAAGACACCCACATTTGGAAGGATTACGTCAACGCCCTTCGCCTTGTATCCCAGGTCGTCTTCACTCGTAGCTCCGGTTTCGTTCTGGAACTTATCCAGAACGCCGAAGACGCGGGCCAGGGAATGAAAGGATCGGGGGAGGTGAACATCACAATAAATAAGAATCGCCTGAAATTCGTTCACAACGGCGCTCCATTTGATGAATCCAACCTGCGGGCGATCTGCGGCATCCGGTCCTCGAAGAAGCCTGAGCGTGGAACCCTTGGTTACCTCGGTATTGGCTTTAAATCCGTATTCAAAGTCGCTGACTGTGCAGAGATTTATTCCTCAGGCTTTCAATTCAAATTTGATAGAAATCACCCGGACTGGGCAAACCAAATCAGTGAAACGCCGTGGCATGTAATCCCAATCTGGGTCGAGCAGACACCAGAGCCACTCGAAACCGACAAAACCACCTTCATCATCCGTCTTCGGAACGAAGATGCCTATCAGCATTTAATGGCCGGGTTGAAAGAAATCAGAGCAGAGCTTTACCTTTTCCTAAACTGGATTAAACGCATTTACATCACAGATGAAATCTCCGGCGAAAAATGGAGCCTTGAGGACTTGGGTGAAGACAAGGATGGCATCACCACGCTTAGGCAAGGTTCCACGATTCACCGCTTTAAGTTCTTTCGGGAAGTAATTCAGGTTCCAGCGAAACTCAAGCTTGACCGCCTAACCCAGGAGTATCGAGCCAACGTCACCAAGCGGGGAATCGCCATCGCCTTTGCTATGGATCAAAACGGAAACCTGAACCCATCACCCACAACAGCAATGTACGGCGGTGTTTATTCATTCCTGCCGCTCGGCGAGTCCAACAGCGGAGCCAAGTTTCCCATTCAGGCGGATTTTCTGGTGCAGCCTGGCCGAGAAGGCATCAATGAAGAAGCCGCCTGGAACCACTGGCTGCTAGAGCAAGTTGCTGAACTGTGCAAGATCGCAATCGCATTTTTCCAGAAGCACGAAACTTGGAAATACGAATACCTTGCGATGTTTGAGTTCACCAAAGCGCCGGGATATGAACACGAGAACCTGTTCCGCCCGAAACTCATCGAGCCAATCGAGAGCTTCTTGAAAGACACCCCATGCGTACTAACCACCGATGACAAATGGGCGAAGTTGTCCGAAGTCGTGGCGTTGGTCGAAAGCCCCAGCGCCACTGCCGCGCTGGTGTCGCAAGGGCTGATGGCGGCCAGTGAAATCGCCCCCATCCTTGGTGGAATCGCGAACCTGCAACTCGTCCACCCAAAGGTCGCCCAAGCTCAACCCAAACTTTTCAGGAAGGTGGACCGCTGGACTCTTTTCGAGAACGAGGATTTTCTCAAACAGAAGGCCGCATCTGCCGACGGCCCGGTATGGTTCAGATCGCTCTACGCATGGCTTAACAATCATCCCGTTTACGAGGATTATTTTTACTATACGCACAAGAAACGCATCAAGCGTTACGATGGGAACGAAATCATTCTTACCGCCGACAAGAATGTTGTGCAGGGAGCAGGCGTCTGGCTGCTCGACCTTGCTTCCGTAGACCCGCTCATCTCAAAGATTGCCTTCGAGCTACAGCAGAAAAAGCCTACGCTGCATCCCGAAATTCTCGCTGGAGCGCCCAGTGATCTGGAGCGGCAGGCGATTAAGGGATTTCTTACTGGTTTGGCCGGCGTCCAGCTAATGGGCACAGAGGCCGTCTGCAAGGAGGCCATCCTGCCAAAGATATTGACTACAGCGCCTCAGCCCCCAAAGGCAGAGTTACTGGACTATACCAATTACTGCAAGCAATACCTCGACGCAGCCTTCATCCGTGGAAAGGAAATCTGGACTGCCACGAAGCTCGGGGCCATTCGGCCAGCCAGAGAAGTTTACTTCCCCTCCGAGTTCAAGCCGCCCCAGAACTGGGAAATTAACAAGGCTTACATCAAGGGCTTGGATTTCTTGTGCGCAGATTACGTTACCGCCTGCAAGGATGACCAAGAGTTAAAAGCGTGGCGTGAATTCCTGCACGCGGCTGGAGTGAGGGAGGCACCGGAGAATGGGGTAGAGGTGTTCGCCATGAATTATTCCAAGGAGAAGCTCGCCTCCAAGTTCCAGAACATTATTGAGGTGGACAAACTCAACCACGGCTACGACATGGAAGCCGAAGACGGCCCCGGAAACAAGGTCCAGATAGAGGTCAAGGGCCAGTCAGTGGATGAGGACATCGAACTCACGCCCAACGAGGCAAAAGCAGCCAAAAAACACGGGCAAAACTTTTACTTGTGCGTCATCTCGTCCATTCCCGAAGCCCCCGCGCTTCATCTTGTCCGAAACCCGGACCAGATCGGGGAAAGGGAGAAGCTGACGATTCGGATTGATGACTGGAAAGCCGCTCGCTGGCCAGCACCGACGCCTCAGCCCTAAAAGAAAAGATCATGGCCTTTCGGCGCTTATGTCGGTTTTGCTCTCGTCCATTTCTATTACTGACAACTGAGAATCTTTTGGCGGTTGACTATTGCTCGCATTCAAAACACCAAACAAAAGACCTTCGACCTCATCAGGGGGGACAGCAATATCGTTGGCAATATCAAGATGGGTAGTGTTCTCCGCCCAAAGATTTTTCAGAACTTTCTTCCATACAGAGGATTGTTCCCTTTCAATCTCATTTGGCTCGCGCTTGTTATACCCTTTTTTTGCGATTTCCATATAAAAACTCCGATATTTCCAATCGCTCATAAGCCCAATCTTGTGGACTCTGTAAGTTAATGCCGCTAAGGAAACCTTCCATCGCCGCTTCATATCAATAAGTTTCTGCAAGCGGGTTATTGGTTGGGAAAATCCAAGAACATCAGCCCTGGGCATCAAAAATGCCGATGCGAATTGATTTGCCTGATCTTCCGCATCTCTCCCTGTCACACCTCCATCTTGGTGTAATACAAGATGGGCGAGTTCGTGTGCGGCATCAAAACGACTACGCTCCGCGCTTTTAAAATTATTGAGAAAAACATATGGCTTGCCTCGCCTCCAAAGTGAATACGCATCAACTTTGACTGTATTTTCCGCAAGTGAAAACACCTTCACTCCCTTCGACTCCAATAGCTGAATCATGTTGGTGATGGGCTTTTCCCCAAGTCCCCATTCTTGGCGTAGTGTTTGGGCTGCTGACTCAGGTTCCAAACAGGAAAGATGAAGATCGGGGATGTCAACTTCAGGGAGGTTAAATTTTGTCTCAACCCAATCAGATATTAGAAAACCAACCACTCCAGCAGCAAAAGCGGCGTCGCGCATTGCCGCAGACATAGAAGTTTGACTTCTAAAACTAGTTATGCCCTTGCTCGGCTCATCAATATCTGTCCCATGAAAAAAAGCTATGGGATACTTCAAAACGCGGGCAATCGTTTCAAGATTATCAGTAGTGGGGGCGGTTTCGCCTTTCTCCCATAGACTGATTGTGTGTGGGTTTATACCAATCTTTTGCGCCAGTTCCCTTTGATTAAGCATCCGACGCTTTCTTACAATGCTAAGGCGCGACGGATTAAACGTCATAGTGCTTGTTTTCGTGTCACGGGAATATCCAATTCGGAATCACCACCATCTGGCTCCTGCTTGCGAACTCTAACGCCGGTGCTGTCACCATCCTCGCCAATTAAAATAATGCGCTCATAAAAATCCTTAAAAAGGCCGTCCTCGCATCGAACAGGGCAAGATAATTCTGCCCGGACAATATCACCTTCACAGAACACGCATAGATACCAACAGGCCACATGGTGCGGTTGGAGGAGCGGCACTAAATTCTTGGTCTTTTCAAATAATTTCTCAAAGAAGCCCTGATTTTGGAAAACAATTCGGTCGGTGGCTGACCCTTTGTGGGACATTTGCTGCGGATGATGATGTTTTAAACCGGTGCCAAAATCGGTGTTGGACACGGTGATCTTTATTTTTAACTTCCGATTGAGGACTGACGGGATATTGTCCGTTTCATCCCACTCCCAACCCTCATTCTTCTCAAAAAGACATTCGCGCAACCGGCAATTTCCCTCGGACCAAGACATCCAGCCCGGCGCTGAACGGGGATGATTGTTGGTGCAATTATTCCGTCCTGCGTTCGCGGCGGAAACAACATCCAGCAAAAGGTCTTTATCGACGCCCAGTTTTGACAGGCGATTGTCCACTTCAATTGGCTGGTCAATCAGCTTCGGTTCAATTTTCATAGGTGAATATGCATTATTTCTACCTCAAGTGTGACAGAAAAAATGCACAAGTCAACGGTTTTTCGTCTTTTTTTGAAATTATCTTCCATGAGCCTTTAGCCACCAGGACTCGGCGGCATTTTGCGCCGGATAAGAAATGTCAGAAAATGATTTCGCGCTGAACAGGACTTTTAATGAAGGCCACTGGGGGTCATTTTCCCCCTGCCGGTCGGGGGCGTGGACACCCTCCCCGGCCAGAAAAAGAATGCTTTTGTTTTGGACGGGCGGGCGGCGGTTCGTTCGGTGACGCTGGCGCTGATGTTCCGTTGTCAGCACAAAAACATTTCCAAAAATTTCGGTTCGCGTAATCGGGGGATACACGCAATGGCGGGGGGGGCTGATTTCCCTCCCCACCCACCACCCCGCCTGGACGGTCTGGCCGGCAATAAGAGATTCCTTACGAAACCTTGCGCGGCCTGCCCTTCGGCCATCCTCCTTTCTTCGCGTTCTTTGCACTGGCCGCGAGCTTGGCCGGGCTTTTTGATGCGCCGCCAATCTTGCCAATCTGCGAATACCATTCTCGCACGGCGGGCGGTGGTTCTAGTTTTTTCTTCATCGTTTCGCCTTTCGTCTTGCCCGCGCCATCTGGACGACGGCACGGGCTTCCTGTCTCATTCGGTTCAGTCTTCGCCTTCAAGCATCATGGTCACAACTGGCTCGCCGTCATCCCCCGGCCCGCACGACGCCCACAGCTTGACTTCTTCCCGCCGCCTGCCGTTCCACACACTGACCCGAAACTTTACGCGGTCGGTGCTGCCTGCGCTTTTTATGGCACAAGCCAGCATCCAAAGCACGTCCCAAAGCCTGCCTTGGATGTCCTGCCCTTCCGGCAACGGTTCGCCGATTGCGGCAACCGTCATGGCGACCGGGAACTTGAAACTGGCTTTCCGGACAAGGCCAACCGTTTCCGGCTGCATCAAGTCCACCAAAACGCCGTCTTCAATGGCCTGTCTGCGCGAATAAACGGCGATGGGTTCGCCGAAGATGTCCCCAAGGTCTTGATCGTTTGGGTTCATTGTGTCGGCCTTTCCACCCTGAGAACGATTTCCCCTTCCGCCATCGGAACAACCGCGACGCGGCTTCCGGGTGGAAATCCGAGCTTGGCCAACCATTGGCCTTCCAATCTGATCTTTGGATGAGTTTTGCCCTGGAAGAAATCCCCGGCAATTTCGATCTTTAATTTTCGTGAGTTCATCTGTTACCCTTCGTTGGGCCGTGCCGCCCGTTCTAGCGGGTTGCCATTGGTTAGTTACCCTTTCCAAATGGCTTGGCACGGCCTTTTTGTTTTGTTTTGGAAAGGGCATTTTCGTTTTCACGCTCGAATAATACCAAAGCAGTTTAGGTATGCAAGAAAAATCTTCAAAAATCTTTTCACCGGGACAATGGTGAACGGAAACCGCGCCATTGGCCGACAACCAGCCAGCCGCAATCAAAAGCGGATTGTTTCCTGATCCGCCTCGCCGAGCCATTCCGTCGCCGGACTCCAGCGCCCCGCGACCAACCCCGCCACAAACCGCGCCAATCGCGCACAATGGCCCGCCACGGCGCGTTTGCACTGCTGGCCGGGGGAAACCCGCGCCCGCACAGTTCCCGCACAGGATTTGACCGCCGCACAGTTCCCGCACAGCCGCACAAGTCCGCACAAGTTTTTCTGCTGATTATTGCCCAAAGATGCAAAATAATGCTTGCATTACGAGGGAAACGCTTGTATCTTCGCGGGTAGATTAGCGCACAGAAAGGCAAATATGAGCAGCAATGAAAACATCGAAAACGCCGTAACACTTGGTTTGGGACCAAGACGTCGCAGGTTCAAATCCTGTCGCTCCGACCATTTACTTCTCAAGGGCCTGTCGTTGATTTCAGCAGCATACCGTCGGCATTGTGCTACAGGTCAGGGACTTAACAAAGCCGGAATGAACCTACCCGATAATTGTTCAAAGAATTTGTCGTTGGCAACTGTCAAATAATTAGGAAAATGATCATACTGCCGCGGGCGATAGTCATTTTGACGCGCGATCACACATGATTGAGCCGGACGGAGATTTGGATGAAGGAAAAAGTTCGATTTGGAGACATTGGGAAGGCCATGAGGCGGCCTCTGACCCAGGTAATGAATCGAGCATAATGAATTACCACAACGGCATGTGTGGCATCGAACCATGAAGAAGCGGCTGATTTACTGGCTGGGTGGGCTGTTGATTGCAGCTACACTTACGGTTTTTTTGCTGCTGTGGAAAAATCACCTTAAGTTCGAGATCTCGCTTCCAGGGGCCTTCAAGCCTGAGGAGCTTGTTGCGGTCGCCAGAAAAATTGGGCACGAGTTGCCAATGCAGCCTGGCGGCGCAGTTCCAGTGGCCATTGATTTGCATCAGCCAGTCCGCCTGGCCATTGGCAGTCTCGCCATGTCAAACGACGAGCAGGAGCGCGGCCTTGGCGACTTGTTGTTGGCCGATTTGGCCGGCACGGAAGGGTTGACATTGGTGGACAGGCAGTCGCTGGACGCCGTCCTGCTGGAGTTACATTTAAGCTTATCGGGCCTGGTTCGAGCCAGGGACGCGGTGCGCGCGGGTAAACTGTTGAAAACCGACTGGTTTCTGCTCGGTACGGAGTCGAAAATTAATGGCACGAATGCAATTCTCCTAGTCCGGCTGGTGGACGCTCGTAGCGGGATTTTAAGGTATGCTCAAGCTTTCCCGGCCCAGGAAACGATGACGCATCTCGCGGCGGACATTGCGGCATTCGTGCAAGAAAGCCGAAAGAATGCCGCGCTTCCGGAGTTAAAGACTTTTTTGGCCATTGGCGGCTTCGCGGATTTGAGCCTTAACAACCGGCTAGCATCCTTTCCCAACCAGCTGCGATCCTATTTGACGGCTGCTTACCGGAAATCAGGTGTGACACTGTTGGAACGCGAGGCTGCTGACGTCTTGTTTCAGGAAGTATGCCTGGACTTGGCGGGTTTGACAGAGGAGGGAGGCACGAATGCGCCACCGCCGATGCAATCCGCATACTGGATGGTTGACGGCGTTTTCCAGTCACTGGACAATTCCAAAGGCGAAGCGGAAGTGGTGATTGACATCTCCCAGATATTCGGCCCCTGGTCCCAGCCGCAGTCTGTTTTCCGAGGGACGCCGAGCGAACCGCTTTTCGAACAGATCAAGATCGCCATTGACGCCAGATTGAAGGAAGCCAAACCCTGGATCATGCCCACGCGGCTTTCTGAGGCGCGAGCGCAAATCGACCGGGGCCAGCAATTGGCCCAACTAGGACATGGAGCTTTCGATCTCCGTGAGTCGTACTTCCTATTGATCCGGCCGGAATCGTATGAGAATCTGGACAAGCAGGAACGGGGGCGACGCCGCCACAATGACCAACAGGCGATTCGTGCCTTCGAAACCGTATTGCTGCTCCAGCCGACGAACCAGCAGGCAAAATTGTATCTGGCAGCGTGTTATCGCAAACGGGAAATTGGACGCGTGGACGAAGCGAGAGACATTTACCGGCAAATTATTGACTCGCCGAAAGAAGATAGGGAGATCAGCCTGGCGCGAAAGGCGCTTATCGCCTCTTTCGAGTGGCAGGAACCGGATGAAAAGGCCCGATGGTTTGCTTCGGCGGCTGAAACGGCGGGCAGCCCTGCCGCGCAAAATTTCTACCGGCAACAAGCTGTACCCGCCGCTATTGACGCCGCGATTCTGCATAGAAAGGGAACAAATGTAACTCACCTTGCGGAAACACGATTAATCGAAGCTATTCGAGGTGATAGGGAAGGGGATCGGGACGGCAGGTGGGTTCACAGCATGGACGATTTCATGGACGCATTTGGCGCCAACACGAATGCCGCGGCCGAACGTTTGGCGGCGTTGCTGCCACAAATGGAAATGATGGTTTCCAATTTGAGTCCCCATATCGTTGCGACCGTATTGCGTTATCAGCCAGACACAAACACGCCAGTGTTGGCTGAATTTCGCAAGGTAATGGATCGCTGTATTGAACACCCGGAGGGAGTTACGGAAATCGACCGGTTTTGGGAGAGTGCGCGGCACTATTCGGCTTTTGACTGGCTTTGCGAACACAAGTTGTATTCCGACGCGGTAAGATTCATGGAGGGGTTTCAGATCGCCAGGAAACGCCCAAAACGATATCCCCTCAACTACACTTACGAAGATAAAATTGCCCTCGCTTTTGCTTATGAAGGAGCAGAGCGATGGAAAGACGCGCTGGACATTTTTGATAGTTTCTCGAACAGACCCTTGAAGATGCACCATGAAGAGCCCTGGACGTGCGCATGCACACCCATGCAGACCGGCAAAGAAGCCAACGAGTGCCGTGCCAAACTCGGCCTGGCGGCTGTTCATGATCCAAGGGAATTCGACGTTGGCGGGAATTGCATTCCAACAAAGCCCTTTTCAGCTTTTGCCACGGACAGCGACGGGGTGTGGCTTGGGTCGGGCAATCGGCTGACTCATCTGGACTGGAATTTGGCCACCAATTTTTCAGCATTGTTGCCCAAAGATGCTCGCACGCCCATCTGCGCACTTTGTCCATCCCCCACCCATGTCTGGATTGCAACCGATGGCGACGGGCTGATGGAGATTGACAAAAAGAATCGGCGCTGCCGCCGTTTTGTTGTTGAGGACGGTTTGATGATGAACGCCCTTTCCTGTTTGAGCCTTGCCGGGGACCGCCTTTGGATCGGATACGGGCACAAGGAGAACTTTGAAGGATATGATCACGGTTTTTCTGCCGGAGGAGGCATCGGTTGCCTGGACTTCCGCTCAAATCAGTTTATCTCTTACCCACCTGCCTTGGCGGAAGGCAGCGAGGCGCATGAAAATCTACACGGTAATCTGGTTAGAGAGTCCTCAGCAAATCCAACACGCCGTATAATAAGAGCGATTGCGGCGGACGCCAACGGAATGGTCTGGTTTGTGGACGAAGAATATGCCGTGCGTCGCTTCAAAAGCGGGCAGAATCTCTGGGACGCAACTCCAATCATGGGCCGGTGTCTCGCCATCGAAGGATCCAGGCTGTTTGTCGGCCAATTACCTCCCCAGGATCCCCGCCGTCCTGTCGACCCCATAGGGCTTGGAGTCAGCATTCTTAATTTTCAAACCGGTCAATGGACAAGCTTGAATAGCGATGAAGGTCTGTCGGCTGAAACAATCAATGGCTTGGCCGTTGCAGGCAATCATCTGTGGGTAAGCGGGTTTGGCTATATTGCACTTTTGGATATTCAACGAGATCAGATTCTCAAATTCGCCTACATCCCGGCGTTTGGCGCCAATGTTCAAGTTGGGGGCGGTCGCCTCTGGGCGCTGTATAACTGTAATTTGCATTGTGTGTCGCTAACCGAGGTTCCATAGAAATATCTTCTTCGCTGTTGGCTTCCTGTTGTCCGAATCCCTCCCCTTTCCTCGCGGCTGGAACACTCTCTTGTAAAACAACTATACAGTTTTCTCTTGATCAAATCCTGTCGCTCCGACCACTTTATTATCCACAGCGTACGTATGGTTTTGCCACCCTAGCTTAGGCCGGTTTTTGCCAACTTCTTTGGCACTATTTCGCGTGGAGGATCCGTCGTGGCTCACGTTGCTGGGCCATGCCAAAGACAGTCTTTGGAGCCTGGACTTGTTCCGGGTGGAATCGGTCCTGCTCAAAGTCCATTGGACGCCGTTCTTTTCTGGAACGTCCGCGACCTGGAACGAAAACTGGAAGCAATTAAAATCTACGACAACGACTACCGCGTCCATCAAGGATTAGATGCTAACACGCCTGGATAAACGGCCGACGCCCAAACACCCGTGCCGCCGGCCAGCTTCCACAATTATAATTGGCAGTCTCATAGCAACGGCCTCTTCGAACTGCCAATGGCAGCATGAGTAGGAATTCGCCACCTACACGATTGTAAAAGCATCATGTCGAATTAATTGTGCGCGATTGTATAATATGATCGACAAGCGCCTTTTGTAAGACGCTGTGATCAATATGCTAAAAACCAAAGTCCTTATCCAAGTGCCATTCGGGACACTTTTTTGAGGCGCGAACCCAAAAACGCCGCACCCATGCAGATGAGCGCAACTGTGCCTGGCTCCGGAACCTCGCTGATGGCGCCGTTGAAGTAAGAATCCGCATAATACTCAGCCCAGTCGTAGGAGTCTAAGGTCGGATCGGCTGATTGGATCAGAGGAACGCCGGAAGCCCCCATCCCCACTAGTTTGTTGCCGTTAGCAAGACTCGCCCCCGCAACATGCACCGCTTCCTCGACATCTGAATAATTCACTGTTTGGCCGGGGGAGCTCTCCGGGGAAGCAACGGAAGACCCGCCAAAGAGGTACGGGCCGCCGGAATCGCCCGGGAAGCTCGCTCCGCCGCCCGCCGCTCCGGCCGCAAGGTAGCTCCAGTTGACTAAGGGCTCAACGTAAGGGCCGTATCCGACCGGCCCATTGGCGGTCATTCCTGTGATCGTGTTGTTCTGGAACCGCCGGGCATCATCCTGGCCGCCAACGGGAGTGTACCCTCCATTTGCGCCCAGGGCCGGGTTCCAGGTGCCCGCTGTGCCGTAGCCCGCTTGTGTGAAATACTGGGGCCCCGATTGCGTATAAGGTGCCAAGCTAACCAAGTTGTTTTCAACAAGGTTGAGTTCTGCCTGTTGCGCAGGCGTCAGACCGGCGGTATTGACTACCGCTTGCATAATCGCCAGATCCTGGGTGCCAAAGGTCACGTAGCCTCCCAAATTGGCTGTCAGGGAATAACCATTGCCATTGCCAACACCGCCGGCAGCGGGTCCTTCCCCAAATGCGGCTTGGTTCACAGCGGCAGTGGCGACATGCGCGGCCGTAAGAACCGCAAAAACGTCTACAGTGCCATCCACCTGATAGCCTATGACTGTGCCGGTGCCGATCTGGGAGCCGTCGTCCAGGATAGAGGTCACATCGTTAAGCGGGCTGCCGCCTGCGATATCCACGTCGTAAACAACCTGAGTGTCAGGCCCAATCGCGTAGGCAGCCACATGGGACAAGAACAGAATTGTTGAGCCCAGGACATATTTCGTCATGAATCGAACAATGGTTATTTTCATAGGTTTTATTCCGAATAATGTTTTTGTATTTTTATAATCTCGGATTTTCCATCTGATTTCTTGCCCATGACCGGAGTGAGCCTTTTTACTGATTTTCCGCCTGCTTCACACGGTCGCAAGTCCATTTTTCAGTCCACTTGTGGATTTGGTACTGTGGGCAACGCCAACATCCTAGCCGTCGCACAAGTTCTAGTGCAAGTAAAAAAACGCAAATTGCAAAAGTATAAGAGCCACTTAATTGCCATCAAACTATTATCAATCTGAATTATTTTCTTGGCGGCATTGTGTATCGCTATCCGAGGCTTGATAGAAATATCTTCTGCGCTGATCACGTGCTCCTCGCTCTAATATTTTGGGAGGTTTATCGGGTACACATCTTGAATGTAGTCGTCAACGTCCTGGAACCGGCTTACACTGTGCCCTCGAAAATTAGCAATGAAGCTATCAAAATGAATGTCATAAGTTCCCCTCCCTGGGCGCGGCTGGGCGCCGCAATGTGCCTTGTTACTGTCTGTGCGCGTCTGTCCGCGTTTGCCGGCGAAGTGGCCTTGGAAGACAATTCGATTTTCGTCGCGTTTGATTCTGAATCGGGGGCCTTGACGCGATTGGAAGACAAAGCAACGCACTGGAAAATCGAGCGCAGGGCGGAACTGGGCGTTTCGTTCCGCTTGTTCGCTCCGCTGCCGAACCGTCGTTACAATCCAGTTCCCGGGCAAAAGCAAAATGCTACGAAGGTTGAAAAGCTGTCAGATCACGAGATTCGCTTCCAATGGAAGAATTTGCTGAGCGAGAACGGAGGCGTATTGCCGATGACTTTGACCGCCAACGTAGCTTTAAGCAACGGCTCTGTGACTTTTGACGCGACGTTGGAAAACAATTCGCCCCTGCCGGTGGAGACAATCGACTATCCTTACTTCGGCGATTTTAATCCGCCTTCGCGTGAGGCGATGATGGAAGCGCGAACGATGCGGGACGGGAAGGCTGACAATCTTCAGACCAATGAGATTTACCCTCATTTCCGCAATGAAAAGGGTTATTGGGGCGTTGACTATCCCACCAAAACGCTGGAGGCGCAACAGAGCCCGGTCTGCCTGGTTCAAACTCCCGGCGACGGGCTTTACATCGGAATTGACGATCCGGCTTATCGGTTGCAATACACTTTTGAGCAACATCCCGGCGTCATTTCATCCGTCACTGCCCTGGTGCCGCAAGCGGACGAAATCTCCGGCATCCCTGTGCATTTGGAATTCCGCCTGTGTCACTTTATTTTTGCTTATCCTCACTCGACCGTGAAGCTGGCTCCAGTTGTTTTGCGTTGTTATACCGGCGATTCGCGCGCAGGTGTGGAGCTGTATAAACAACAGCACCCAATCCGCAGCGGCCGGTAAGTCAACTGCAACGAATCTTATGAAAACAAAATTTTCCGCCTTGTGGATGGTCGTCTTGATTTTCATCATCGCCGGTTCGCCCGTTCGCGCCGGGGAAATGATGCTGAAAGATAAATCGTGGATTGCCACTTTTGACACCGAGTCAGGCGCGCTGACGCGATTGGAGAGCAAAACCGTGCATTGGACAATTGAGCGGCGGCCGGAATGGGCGGTTTCCTTCCGATTAAACGCTCCGTTGGCAGATCACAGGGACAACTTTGTTTTGGGGAAAAAGCAGCGCGCCCTTGAGGTGAAAAAAATTTCCGCTCACCAGATTCGCCTGCAATGGAGGGATCTGATCAGTGAACACGGCGGCATTTTGCCTGTAACACTAACGGCAGTTGCCGCCTTGAAAGACGGGGCGCTGACCTTCGATGCGACCTTGGAAAATGATTCGCCGCTAATAGTGTCAACTATTGATTTTCCGTGCTTGGGCGATCTGAATCCGCCTGCGCCGGACGCGCGAATGTGGAGCGAGCACATGTGGTACGGCGACCTGAAGGCAGGCGCAATTTCACCCTCCGGGACCGTTGAATCCAAACAGAGTCTCTTTTGTTTGATTCAATCCACGAACGCGGGGCTTTATCTTGGAATGCACGATCCGACCCAGCCGTATTTGCTGCAATTCAAATTTGAACAACGTCGCGGCGCGGAAAAACCCCAGGAATTTTGCGCGAGGCATTTTGTCTATGCCCAGCCGCATTCCACCGTGAAACTGGCTCCGGTTGTTTTTCGCGGTTACGAAGGCGACTGGCACGCGGGCGTTGACTGTTACAAAGAGTGGCGCGCGACTTGGTTCAAGCCGCCGCACGTTCCAGACTGGGCAAAGGATGTGCATGCATGGACCATGTTGCGGCTGAACACACCGGAGCAGGACTACACCATACATTATACCAACCTTGTGCAATACGGTGAGGAGTACGCCAGTAACGGGGTCCGCGCCGTCCAGGTCGTGGGGTGGAACATCGGCGGGCAGGATGGCGACGATCCTTCACAGGATACCGAGCCTGGATTGGGCACGTGGCAGGAACTGCATGACGCCATTGCGCGCGTTCAAGCAAAAGGCGTGAAAATGATTTTATTTGGAAAGCTAAATTGGGCCGACTTGACCACCGCCTGGTACTCCAATGAGTTATACAAATGCGAATGCACCGACGAACAGGGCAAAAGATATGAGCAAGGCGGCTACAGTTATCTCACCCCCACGCAACTGGCCGGCATCAGCGTCCATCGCCGCGCGGTGATGGATTTTCTCGATCCCAGCTATCGGGATATGGCGGCGAAAGAATTCAATAAAATTCTCGCTCTCGGTTCAGAAGGATGGCTTTGGGATGAACTCTGTCATCACGCCGGAGTCGAATATACCTGGGCGACAAATCACGGCTACACGCCGCCCGGTTACGTTTACGGCGGGGACCTGCCACTGGGCGAGCGGCTTCGCTCCGCGGCCGACAAGATTAGTCCAGACTTTCTCTTTTGCGGCGAAGGACAGCAGGATTGGCTGATGCAGTATTTTCCCGTTTCCGAAACCGGCATCACAGCGATACCGATCTGTCAATATTTGGATCGTGGGGCGCTGATGCTGGCCGGTGTCAGCGGTTTTGATGACCGCGAAATGCTTAATCTGATTTTGATGGATCGATACGTCATCCAGTACGAGCCTTATTTCTACAAAGGCCATCTGACAGATTTCCCGTTGACGCTGGCCTACGGCAGGAAGATTGATGACTTGCGTCGAAGGTATAAAGCTTACCTCTGGGACGGCGACTTTCGCGATACGCAGGGAGCAAATGTCAGCGCCGACGGGCCGTATCGTTACTCTGTTTTTGTCACCCCTGGCGGCAAGCGCGCCGTCGTTGTCATCAATCAGGAATTTAACAAATTCGTCACAGCCAAGGTGAGCGTGCCCGGGCCCAGGAAACTCGTCGTGGCGACTCCGGAGCAGCCGGTCGCCCAACCGACAACGGGCACGCTGGAGATTCCGGCGCGATCGGCGGCGGTCATAATGGAGCCTTGAATTCGGATGTGATTTAGGTTTGACGCCTGAAACGGCTGCGCCACTGGCTGGGGGTGACATTCAGCCTCAGGCGGAAGAGACGCGAGAAATAGAACTCATCCCCGAAGCCCGACTGCACGGCGATTTCCTTTATGGACATTTCCGTGCCGGCGAGCAGGCTGCGGGCATGGGCGAGCCTGAATTCAAGCAGATACCGGTGCGGACTCAAGCCGGTATGCGCGGCAAACGTGCTGCGGAACCAACTGTAACTGACGCCCAGTTCCTGCGCCAAATGCTCCATGTTCAGGTCGCGCGCAAACTCGTTTTGGACGCGGTTGATGGCGAGTTCGATCACCGTGGCCTTGTGCGCGTCAGCGGCGGGCAGCGCCTGTTGCGCGGAGTAAAACAAGGCCATCAGATTGGCGGTGGCCCCGGCCAGGATTTGCTGGAGGGCCGGGCGGTTGGCCCGGACGGACTGCATCATGCGGCTGAAGGTGGCGAGCACGGTGTCCTCGGCATTGATTTTGAGGGCCGGGGTTTTGGGGGAGATGAACCGGTGCTGAATCCAGCGGCGGGCCGTTTCGCCATCGAATCCGATCCAATATTCATGCCAACCGGTTTCGTGGTCGGGCGCATAGCGATGCCAGACGCCGGGAAAGAGCAAAAAGGCGTGGCCGGGTTCAAGCGACGTCGAGAAATTTGGTTTTGACTCGAATTTCCCACCGCCGCTGGAAATATAGACCAGGGCAAATCCATCGAGGATGCGCCCCTGCTGCCAATCGAACGCGTAACCTTTCGGATGGCCACCAGGCGGATAGGGCACGCGGGCCGGGATGCGGGCTTCGCCGGCGGTGGTGATGTAAAGCCCCCAATTTTTATCGCGCTTGCTAATCGGCAAATAGCGATAGAACGACATGGCTTCAGATTTCATGCGATGGCGGGGAGTTTGACCGCTCCACCTGCCAAGTCAAGGGAGCGCTTTTAAATCATTTTGTCCATGAGAATTGTCATTTCGTCCATTGTCGGTTTTCGCGAAACCGGGGATAGTGCGGGTGCATAGAAACCCACACAAGCATATGAAAAGCAACACCATCTCAACAACCATGAGCAAACGGCCCGGTCTCTGCAAATGCACAATGGCGGCAACCCTGTTATCGCTTTTCACGGTTGCAGCCGTGGTGCAGGCGCAAGTGACCAATGTGATTTATCAGGACAGTTTCGCCCGAACAGGCGTGTTGAACGGCACGTCGCCCGACACGGTGGATGCCACCGGCGCCACATGGATTGCCAACACTTTGGTGAATCAAATTGTCACCGACGGCTCGGAAGTTGCGTTCACCAACACCGTCATTGCCGGGACGCCTTACAATAACGCCTTTCTGCCGCTCACTATTGAGATAGGGCATATTTATACCCTCATGGCTTCTTTGTTGGCGAATACGAACTATGGCAACAATTGGATGGCGCTGGGCTATTCCATAACTCCGACGATGATCCAGGGTTTTAATGCCAGTTCTACAGGCTGCGGATGGGTGCTCCACCGCTCGACCAACGCGCCGGGGAATGGCTCCAGTGGCAATTTCCAATGCTATCTGGGTCCGAACACGGGCGGGGGTACTACCTACGGCTTCGGGAATGCTGCTTACACCACCAATTTCACGACGTATAACATCGTCCTGAATACGGCGGCCAATCCCACCAATTGGACTGTCGCTTTTTACACGAACGGGGCGCTTGTGACGACCAAGACTTATCCCGCTCCCGCGCCCAAAGGGAACAATAATGTTCCCATGGCCTACGTGGGCTTCAGTTCCATCGGCCTTCAGGGGTATGTCCGGAACTTCAGCGTGACCGATGTTGTCCCAACCACCGTGGCGCCAAGCATCGTCGAAGCGCCGCAAAATGTGACGGCGCAGCAGGGGCATACGGCCACCTTCTGGGTCAATGCCGCCGGTTTGCCTGACCCCGCGTATCAATGGTTGAGCAATAACGTTGCCATTGCCGGAGCCACCAATGCCACCTATACCACCCCCCCGCTTAGCATCGCCTCATATAATAATGTTCAATATAGTGTGACGGTGAGCAATGTGGCTGGTTCCGTACCCGGCGGAACGGGGACTTTGACCGTAACAGCCGGGCAGCCCACGATTTTCTCCGCTACAAAGACGGCGAACGGCACGAATATCGTCGTTGCATTTTCCGGCCCGGTTGATCGAATCACGGGCCTGAACGCCGCCAATTATTCCTTGACTAGCGCCTCCGTTGTGTCGGCCAATTACGCCAGCAGCCTGTCCAACAGTGTTGTCCTGACCACGACGACGTTGAACACGAACGCGGCTTACTATCTAACTGTGGCCAACGTCCAGGATTTATTCGGGGACGTCATCACGGGCACGACCGTCCCGGTTCTTCCGGCTGGTTTGGTGCTCTACTTGAGGGGGGATTCGGGCGTGGTGCTTGACGCCAACAGCCTGGTAGTTAGCTGGCTGGACCAGACCACCAACGGCAATAACGCGAGACAGTATTTCGGCGAGAAGAATCCCGACGCGCCCATCCCGGGGCCTGCAGCCAGACCGTCCCCGTCTTTCATCGCCCCGAATAGTCTGCCGGCGATCAATTTCAACAATGCCACCAATGTCAGCACAAACTTTATTACATCGCCCGCAACACCCAGCCTCGCGATTGATACCAACCTGACCATAATCGCGGTCGCCAATGTAAATTTCAGCAGCATCACCGGCGACGTCATCAATAAAGGAATAGGCAATCTACCGGGATCCTATGATTACCAGATAAATGGTAATAACAGTGGAACGGCAACAATCCAGAGCGGCAGCGCCAGCGGCAATAACGCGGGCTCCTCATCCACCGTAAAACCTTCCGCCGGGAATACGCATGAATGGGCGGTGACCAGGGCGGTAACGGGGCTATCCTCCGCTGGCGCCCAATCCAACCTCGTCAGCCACTTCCTTGACGGCAATGCCGCCGGTTCCAGCTACGCCGTTATTGGCGCCCCTGGTTGCGCCGATGTTCATAACCAACCGATCTACATCGGCGGGCGTTCGGATCAGTACTTTAGCGCCAGACTGAACGGCCAGTTGGGCGAAATCATGCTCTTTAACTCGGCACTGTCCGGCGCCGACCGCACCAACGTTGATAATTATCTGGGCGCCAAGTATTTCCCGCTGACCATCAGCCAGCAACCCTCGAGCGCGACGACCAATGAAGGAGATACGGCCACGTTCACCGTCGCAGCGAGCCAGGGCAGCGCGCATTTGAGTTATCAATGGCAGGTTGAGTCGAACGGCAGCAGTTCATTCGTCAATATTTCCGGGGCCACCAATGCTTCCTACACCACGCCGATACTGGCGCCCGGTGACAACAACGACCAGTTTGATGTGCAGATTATCGTTCCAGGTAATTCCACCAATACGAGCAGCGCTGCAACCGTGACGGTGAACCCTTTGCCGCCAACGGTTAGCTCGGCCGGAACACCCATTTGGAACCAGACGAATATCATCGTCGTGCTGTTTTCGGAAGCGGTGGATCCCGTCACCGCCACCACTGTAGCCAATTACTCGCTGAACAACGGCGCGAGCGTTCTTTCCGCCGCGATAGGGGACGCGCCCAACAAGGTCGTTCTCACCACCTCCGCCTTGACTCCAGGCGTCGTTTATACGCTGACCGTCCAAAACGTGAAGAACATATATAACGTTATCATGTCACCCGTTTCGCCTTCGGTTGGGGTCTATCCTCCGTACACCGCCCTGTGGATCAAGGCCGGCACCGGAGTCACCGCCGACGCCAACGGAAACGTCAGCCAATGGAATGACCTTTCCGGCAACACGAATAATATGATACAGCCCGCCGGCCCGCCTTTCACACCGGTGCTTGCCACTAATGCCTTTGGCGATCCGGTCATCCGGTTTACGGGCAGCAACGAAACCTACATGTACGCCAATGATTCATCCACGCTTGAGATTACCGGCGACATGTCCATCTTCGCCGTGGTGAACTTTGCGACTCTGGCCGGCGGCACCAACGGCGAGATCGTTTCAAAGACCTGTGCAAACATAGCGGCGCCTTTCGACTACTACGTCGATGCAAGTTCGGCTAGGTTATATCGTGGAAACTGCGCCACTTATGGAATCGTCGCTTCAACCAATCCGCCTCCCACCGGCATTCTGCAGTTGATTGACGTTGTGATGCAGGGAACGACCGTTTCTCATCGCCTGGATGGCGACACCAATGGCGGCGGCACGCTGTCCACAACCATTGGCGACACGCAACAACCCGTATACATCGGCACGCGTGCCGATGCGCACAATCGCCTCACCGGCGATCTGGCCGAACTGATCGTCATTGCCTCGGCGCTTTCCAGCAACGATGTCGCTTCGATGGAAAACTATCTTGCTATCAGTCATCACTTGTCCACTCCCGGTGCGCCGCAGATCGTGCGGAATCCCCAAACGCCCTTCCTGGTGTGGCCGGGGTACGCGGCAGTAAATACGGTTTCAGCGCTTGGCACACAGCCGTTTTACTATCAGTGGCAGTTTGGCGGCTCGAATCTGAGCGACAACAGCCGGATTACCGGCTCCCACAGCAGCAACTTGACGATCGCCAACGCGCAGACCAGCGACGCGGGCAATTATCAGGTCATTGTGACCAACGTCGATGGCGCCGCTACCAGCAGCCTCGCCATGCTCATCATCGACAGCGAGGTCAGCTTCGATGTCACCGGTCTGGGGTGGGCGGCCAATGGCAGCGCGCAAGTGACCGGCAGCAACGTGGTGACCCTGACCAGTCCTTCCGGCTTGGGCGGTAACGGCGGTTTCTTCTTCCAATACCCGCAATACATCGGCGCGTTCGATGCTTCGTTCACCTATCAGGCGGGTGGCAACATGGCTGCCGATGGAGTGACCTTCTGCCTTCAGGACGATCCGCGGGGCACTGCGGCCCTGGGCAGCGCCGGCGGCGGTCTTGGCGTCGGCAACGGAGGTTTGATCACACCCAGCGTCGAGCTGGAATTGAACATTTACACTAATAATGGCGTGGGTGGCGAGGGATACAGCTTCAATACCAATGGGACGATTGGGCCGACCACGGCACCTGGAAGTGTCGTTCTCGCTGGCGGCGATCCCATAAATGTCACCGTTAATTATGCGCTTGGCCGGCTTTCGCTTCTGTTCACGGATGCCGTCGCCTCCACGTCGTTCAGCACCAATCTGTATGTGGGCGATTTGACGGCGCTTCTGGGCACCAACTCCGCCTACGTCGGATTTACCGGCGCTTACGGTGGCTCGACCGCCATTCAAACCATCAGCAACTTCACGTTCCTGAGCATCCCGCTGGCAGGCATCCAGTTGCTTAATGGCTCCGACGCGGTGATTTACTGGCCGGGCGCGGCGGCGGGTTACGTGGTACAACAGAATCCCAGTTTAACCACCACCAATTGGGCCAATGTGACGAACGCGCAGATCTTGACCAACGGGCTCAATCAGGTGACGGTGCCCGCCACCGCCAGCAACATGTTTTACCGCTTGATTTATACTCCATAGGAGTATACTAAAAGGACGATACCATGAACAATGACTAAGTCATCCGTAATTCATTCGCGCTTCGCCGCCCGCCATTGTGGGTTCACCCTGATTGAGCTGCTGGTGGTGATAGCGATCATTGCCATCCTGGCGTCACTCCTGTTGCCGGCCCTGGCCAAGGCCAAGGCTCAGGCCAAGATCACGCAATGCCTGAACAACATGAAGCAATTGCAACTTTGCTACCACATGTACGTTGGAGACAACAAGGATTGTCTGCCTCCCAACGAAAGCGAGGCCGGCTTCGATACCACCACCAATTCGTGGGTAAGCGGCGATGCGCAAACGGATGCAACCACGGACAACATCAAGCTCGGCCTGCTCTACCCGTACGACCAGCAGGTAAAAATTTATGTTTGCCCGTCGGACACTTACATGATAACAGCCCCGGCCTTGCTGCCGCTCCATCCGACTTCGTATCTCGCGCCGCAGACCCGAAGCTGTTCGGTGAACTTCGCGATGAATGGAAGTGGCGGCAGCGGCATCGATATCGATGATCCTCGCTTGAATAGCCTGTCTCCCGTTACCAGATATGCCGGGATTATAAAGCCGGGCGCAGCAGGAATGGTCGTGTTTGTGGATGAGAACGAGTACGAATGCGGCGATGGATGCTTTGGGCTTTATACGTGGACCTACACTCTCCAAAACCAACCCCCGACGTGGTGGAATCCTCCCAGCTACCGTGATAGCAAGGGCTGCACGTTTTCATTTGCCGACGGCCATGTGGAGTATTTGAAATGGCACGGAACCGCCGTGCCATCCTTCATCACCGCGAACGGCCCCTGGCCTGGCGATAAGTCAGACGATCTGTTCCGGGTTGAGGCCTGGACGCTGCCGTGATTTGGCGATTCGCGCCCCACTTGTTGTCAAAGCATCCGCCAAATGATACCTGCCCCGGCCACGGTACCGCCAATCTGCCGCTCTATGAGAATAATTACGAAGGCGATGAAGCCTGCTCTCGCCCTTGTCATAGCCTCAATCGCTCTCGAAGCTTTTGGCAAGCCAGCCGCTCCCGTCGGACTGCTTGTTAATGGGGTAAGCGACCCGCTGGCTATTGATCGGGATGCAACGCGGTTCACCTGGAGGTCTGAGGATGCCAGCCGGGGTGAAACACAGTCCGCTTATCAAATACTTGTTTCCCCAAGTGCCGGCCACCTGGCCGCCGCAAGAGCAGATTGGTGGGACAGCGGAAAAGTGGATTCGGACAAATCGGCGTCGGTCGAATACGCCGGCACTGCGCTGCCTCCGGCCACCCGGTTCTGGTGGATAGTTCGAGTCTGGGATCAAACCGGAAAGCCCGGTCCATATAGCGCACCGTCTTCTTTTGATACCGGCCTGGCTCAAAATGAATGGACGGCGCACTACATCTGGGATGGAACCACTAACCTGAACAACTTCGCTTATTTCCGGAAGACCTTTTCGGTCACAAACAAGCCCACTCTTGCCAAGATCTATGTTACCGCGCACAACGATTACCTTCTCTATTGCAACGGGCAACTCCTGGGCAGGGGGCCGGCGCGTTGCGATCCGTATCATCATGGCCAATACAATGCCTATGACATTACCCGGCTGGCAAAAACCGGCACGAACGTCCTCGCGGCCATCGGCCATTGGCAGGGCACCTGGTCCAACTGCGGCGTTAATGCCCAGCCGGCTTTTATGCTGGAAACGCGGCTGCATTATGTTGACGGCTCGTCCTCAACCATTGGGACCGACGAATCTTGGAAGGTTTTGGCCCACACCGCCTTCATCGAAACCAATGCGGTGTATTTCAGCACGGGCCGTGGATTGGCCAACCGCGCGGCCATTCGGTTTGATTCGCGATTGGAACCCGCGGGCTGGCGGACGGCCGGTTTTGACGATTCGGTTTGGGCTTCCGCTGCCGTAGTGGATCGCTCTAATTTTCAGCTATTCGCGCAAATGGCGCCGATGGAACGCGAGCAGGCTGAACTCGAACCGGTGACCGTCACTTCCACAAACGGCGCCTGGCTGGCGGACTTCGGACGTTGCATCGCTGGCTGGCCCAAACTCACGATGCATGCGAATCGGCCAGGAGATGTTGCGCGTGTGGCATATTTTCAAATGACGGGCGAACGCAGGGCGGCCGGCTGGGATGAATATACCTGCCATGGCGGCAAAGAGACCTGGGACGCTGACTTCGGACGCCATACCACGTTCCAAGTGCTTAAGATCACCGGCTACGCGGGGGAATTGAAAGCTTCTGACGTCCGCGCGATGTGGGCTTATTGCGACGCGAACGTGGCGGGGCATTTCCGTTGTTCGAGTCCCTTGCTCAATGGCATTTACGAGATGTGCGAGCGTTCGGCGCGGCAGAACATCCAGCAGGGCATTATCAGCGTGGATGCCAACCGGGAACAGGCGCCGTACACGGCCGACAGTTGGAACATAGGGAACGTGCTGCTGTATAATGACCGCGACACGATGATGATTGACAAGGTGGTGCGAGACTATGCAGAGGCACAGATGACCAACGGGGATTTTCCATCCTGTTGCCCGGCGCAGCGGTTTGCCAGTATTCCGGAGTGGTCCATGTATTGGCCGATGTTGCTGTGGCAGCAATACCTGTTTTCGGGCGACGAAACGCTGCTGCGTGAGATGGCGCCCCACCTGACTCATTTTTTGGCTTGGATCAAAGCCTATCAAGATCCAACCAACATGCTGATCAACCCTCCCGGATGGCGGATTTCAGACTGGGCGGTTGGCAACACAACCAATTCGAACTGGGCGGTTGGCAACACCCCAATGGGTGGTTTCAACGCCGCGACGGCCTGCCAATACTATGAAAATCTGCGCATCGCCTCGCGGCTGTTTTCAGTATTGGGAGAAACCAACCTAAGCAGCGACTATCTTCACCAAGCCGAAGCGGTCAAAGCCGGCATTAATTCGAACCTGCTCAACCGCGAGTTCTATCTCATGCGACCTGACCGGCAGGAAATGTTTCCGCTCGCTTCCGCGTGGGCCTTGCGTTTTGACATCGAGCCGGCGGCGGCCAAATCCGCCATCCTGGCCACGATGCTGGCGCCAGGAAAGCCAACTCTTGGCGGTTACGGCGGCGATGCGTTTTACAGTGGCGTTTTGAACGCGGGCGGAGGGACGTTTGTGGTGCAGGACCTGACGCGTTATCGTCCCATGCTGGAGGGAAACCAAGCCAACTGGGAGACTTTTGATCCCGCTCACGGCGAAGTGAATCACGCCTGGACCGCGTATCCGGCGTATATTTTCCTGAAATACATCTGCGGCATCCAGCCCACCAGCGGTGGATTTGCCACGTTTGATGTCCGGCCGGAAACGGGTGGCCTGAGTTTTGCAGAAGGCGCGGTTCCCACAGTAAAAGGTCTCATTACCATGCGATGGGAGAAAGGCGCCGATGGCCGTTTTTCGCTTTCGGTCAACGTTCCTGCCAATACCCGCGCGGCAATCTATATTCCAAAACTCTTAGAGGGACAATTCGCCATTACCGAATCTGGAAA
>Ga0182030_10004015_pt1 | contig 31373 bp, 42 predicted proteins | sample 812S3MmetaG_FD_121299 | JGI IMG/M metagenome (GOLD analysis project Ga0182030, IMG submission 121299) | Permafrost microbial communities from Stordalen Mire, Sweden - 812S3M metaG (Illumina Assembly) | ecosystem: Environmental > Terrestrial > Soil > Wetlands > Permafrost | place: Sweden...
AGCATATTCAATATTGACACTATAAAACTTACTGCAAACAATAGCGTCATTGGGCATAGCCTCAAAGTGCTCACCAACCAAAATATCACGGCACCCCGTAGTTGTGACAAAAATCTGTCCGATATGGGCGGCCTTCTCCATGGTCATGACTTGGTAACCTGAAACAGCGGCTTGGAGCGCGTTGATGGGGTCGATTTCAGTGATAATGACACGAGCACCCATTCCGTGAAGAGCCATAGCACATCCCTTTCCAACATCACCATATCCGGCAACAACAGCGACTTTTCCAGCAATCATGATATCTGTGGCACGCTTGATACCGTCGATCAAAGATTCACGGCAGCCGTACAAGTTATCGAACTTGGACTTGGTGACGGAGTCATTGACGTTGACAGCTGGCACAAGAAGGCCTTTGCCCTTCAACATTCTGTATAAGTGATGGACACCAGTGGTAGTCTCCTCTGAGACGCCGTAGCAGCCCTTCAACATTTCTGGGTATTTGTTGTGAACGAGAGCAGTAAGATCTCCACCGTCATCAAGAATTAAGTTCAATTTCTTGCCATCCTTGAACGCAACAAGTTGTTGCTCTAAGCACCATTGGTATTCTTCTTCGGTCTCTCCTTTCCAAGCAAAAACCTATGAGATTGTCAGTATTTGCATAATAAGTATAAGTCTGCTACTTACAGGTACACCTGCTGCTGCAATCGCTGCTGCCGCTTCATTCTCAGTTGAGAATATATTACAAGATGACCAGGTAACTTCGGCTCCGAGATGTGTGAGGGTTTCGATAAGAACAGCAGTTTGAATGGCTATTCGCAAATAATCAATTAGTACTCATAAATTCGCCCAAGGGATGAAACGTACTCATGTGGAGACATCCAGCAATGCGAGCACCCTTGAGTGGTTGATCTGCCGCAAACTTCTCTCGAGTCGCCATCAAACCAGGCATTTCATTCTCAGCAAGCTTAATCTGCTTGCGGCCAAAGGCAGCAAGTGAAAGATCAGCGACCTTGAACTTTAATGCTGGTGCAGACATTTTTGCGGTGAGATGATGAGGTGTTAATTGAGGAGTTGAAGGGATAAGGCCTGTGCCAATTGTATGTTAGCTTTTGAAGCAATTAAAGGTTGATAATAAATCGAATTCTTCAACTTACTGTAATTTGAAAGTGAATTGAGGTTGAGGCGATATGAAGAAAAAGAGAGAAGGAGCGGATCGAGGGTTAATATTTTCGAGTTGAGGGGCAATGCACTAGCCTCATCAAACACTAGCGTTTCGTCAAAGGTATTGGAGGGGCAGAATTATCTCGGAGTCCGTGTTTTATTTCGCTCTTTGTTGAGTTTGCATGTATATTATTTTAAGATTCAAGGCTCATTTGAAATATAGGCACAGCTTCCCAAGGTAGTTATTTCAATAGTTTACAATCATTTCTCAGAGACTTTACAAACATCAAGATTCTGAGTGCAAGCTCAGCAATCATAAATGCTGATTTCTATTGCTTTTCTTGGTTACATGACCTCACTACCTAACATGCCCTCTGAACGCCATTCCATGCAAATCCATCGAGCTCATTTTCATCACCTTGAGTAAACACCTTGCAAGCAAGTTATTACGACTCTGGCAATAAATTGCTCTTCACTGCAAACATTTTGCCAGTAATGCTAGCAGTAAACCCATCTACCTGTCTCGAATACTGATCCACCTGTCGAGCATTCAACATACCCTCTAATCTGCTTGGCTCTGTGGGAAGTTTGAACAGTCTCTCCCATTCATCCTCGGGCAATGGTGCCTGCTTTTGAGCTACTCTTGTCGCATTCTCAGCCGCACGCTTGGTCTTCCACGCGGTAACTTTAGTCTGCTCTCGAGCCAATTGTCTTTGGAAGTATTGGAAGTTGTTGAGTTCGGTGTAATGCGTCTCGATGCTATCCAAGAGCATATCACAGGTTCGCTCCAAGTACGGATCAATAGAGAGATCAAGTGATTCTAAGTTCGGGTAAAGAGGGATTTGAGGGGTATCTTTTGTAAGATCTGCAAGACTTGCAGGGAATTCGAGCTCTTTCTCGGGAAGTGGTCCTGGTAATTGATGTAGGAAGGAGGTAAGGAGGTGCGAGTTGTGGACGATGATGGGTAGCTCAACCAAAATGTCCTTGTAGGTGAGTTTCGATTTTTGCATGCTAGAAGACCATTAATATCAAGTACATAATCTTTCGAGTGGTAACTCACTTCTCCGTCGTAAACTTGTTCTCTTTGTATGCAGCCATAAAGCTTGGGGATAGCCTAAATGCTCGCAGACTCAGAGCGCCTTGAGAACTTCTGCTAACATCATGAACCAAAGCCACCGTCCTCTCATTGACCTCTTTCTGATAGTAGTATTGGTTTTCGATCAAGCTAGTATTGATGAAGTTGCCCATGTTCGCACTGGTGTACCATCCCACGTTGTTCGCATCCACGTTAACCTCTCGCAAGTATTTGATCATCTCATTTTGATATGTGACATTCGCCTTTGACCGTGGCGCGGCAGCAGCAATATTCGAAGCAGCCATATGGTCGTTTGGGTGAGAGTCAGAAGCTGCGATATCTGCAGTTGGGAATGGGAAAGAATTTGTGATTTGGAGGGTTCCGTTGACATCCATGCCAACAATAGAACCGGTGGCCGTGGTTGGGAAAGTTGCAGCGCATGTTTTCACGATTTTCATAACAACCTAAATATTTCGTCTCAGTTCAGAGATTCAACGGGGGGTTGAAAGAGCACGAACCAATGCCTCCACCTGAACCGAGTTCAGTGGAACTTCCTTCGGATCCGCCATGTTGCGCAAGAGTTGAGACTCGACTTGTGGCAATGAGTGATATGGTCGTTGAATTCTTGAAAGTGATCAAAGATCGTGATATATGCTGGCAGCGGGGTCGTCACGAAACTTATTTTCGCGATGGCTGGTTGTGTGCGAGACTTCCATAAATTCCTGGCGAAGCTAAGCCCGATTTGTTCAGAGCTACCTACATAAGGAGGTGACCCCCAAACTGACCCCCACCTCATCCCACCGACCTATTTGAACGTCACTTCATCCCAAAACTGAGAATGTTCTATGTTTTTCTCTACTTGGGAACTCAAATGGGTCTAAATTCGTTCCTCAAATACGAAATTCAGAACCTCTTGCCTAGCAGTTGACTAGGATGCCCAGTTTAGAATGCTGGCAACTAGAGAGACAGAATTCAGACGCATTTCGTTTTGAGACTGTGGAGCAGACATTCTATTGATCTATTTCTAGTAAAGCCAGTCTATTTGGCTATCTAACGCCCAAACGCTGCTAGAATCATCCCTTTAGGAAACAACCAAGACTCCAGAGCTTCTAAATTCCAGCAAGCCCAGAACTCTTTAGTCAATCCACTGACTGATCTCCCAATCGTCGACGTCGTCTTTGATTAGAAGTCTCAAACGCTCAATTCTCCATTCAGTATACAAGGACCTAGCGGCTCCGGCAGCACGGCGGTGAGCTTCTCCTACGCTTCCGATCCTCGCATCTTCTAAGGTACGCCAAACGCAAGTTGCGAGATTTCTTCCATCCCGATCAGGCGATCCAAACCAGTACCTTCAGATTGGTTAGTTGTGCAAGAAAGAGAGACTTCAAAGGGTTGAACTCACTTGAGAAATCCTCCGCTCTTGGTGGCCTCTGCATGGGCGGCTTTATCAAGAACTCCAAGGTCCGCATAGACGGTGGTGGGTGGAATTTGAGATCTGAAAGCAACGATGTAAAAGTATTGCTTTTTCCATTTGTAGCCAGAGGTCGCAGCAACCTTTTTGACGGAGTCGACAATTTCGGCCCACTATATCTCGTCAGCAAGTGTCATTGTTCCTTTGCCCAACAAGAAGTCTTGATTGGATGATAACCTAAGGGATAAGAAAGTTCTTGAGCCATTGCCCGTCCTCAGGAAGTTGTTTCCATTTCTAGTTGGAAGTACTTACGTTGAAGGTTTCGACGTAGGGAGCGGTAGCATAGTCGGATCTCAAGCACTCCAAACCAACAAGAGCTTGAGCAAGGATTTGACTTCCCACATCCAAAGTACGAAGATCGAGAAGATGCGGTTCTTCGTCATATGGCGATACGACCAAGAGGTTCTCGTTCTTGGCGTTGGTGCCTCGTAAGAACTTCTTGCCTAAGCCTCCTCCATTGATATCGGTGGGCTTGTGGACTTGATGACCGGGAACGGGACCAGCAAGCTCGGACGGAATGACCGCCATCCTTGGAGAATGACCGATCCGACTAGAATGAAAAGTGTGCCGGTAACGACGGAATTCTAATGACTGTAAGTCTCGAGGCTTTCCTTGGTTCTCTGGTACAAAGAAAGGCCGTTGTCGAGATGGTGGCGGTCGAGACGAACAAGTGTCAGGAACGACAGTACCAGTACCGCGATTTATCGTTGCGCAATTGAGCCGACATGGCGCAATTAGATCTTTCAAGAGGGTGTAGGAATATAGGGAGCGAAAATAAGATGCCATATTGTGATATTGTGTTAAGATGGTGCGATACCGAATGGTGCAATCGGGTAAAGGGATTGCACCTTCTTCCCAGAATGCCTTCGAAAACGAAGGCAATAGTCACCCTGATCTCAGCACAATTGCTCTCCTCACCGCATCCTTTTCGATACAGGCATGGCTCCACAAATTCCGGATGCAGTGTTATGGCCCTACATTTGGCCATGATTGGAGCTGTGGAGCCCGCCAACGCTCTAAATAGGCCTGTACCGAGTCGACATAGTACATAGGGGCCTCAAAACGTGGCCGTTTGATGTGGTCCATGTGCTTTTGGTACCGCATGCACATCGAAGGACCAATAGCTTAATTTACAATAATCTCGAAGTTTTTGCCAGGATTGGACCTCTTCTAACGTTCACCTCTCAACCTATCTATAATGAGATTTATGACACGGGGTTTTCATCTCATGGTACCCAGCTTGGGATGCGGACGATGCATTCCGCCGTGCCAATGAGCCTCACCGCTCGACGAAAGTCGATGTCAAGATATCGACGCGTCGGATGCATGTATCGCGCCAGCCAATCAGGTCTATCTTGCGAGACGAAACGACCCAATCAATAGAAGGTTATGGGCCTTGTGCTTAATCAATTCTCCGCGTTAACGATATCACTGCATGTTCAAGTTAGGCTCCGAATCCGGAAGGGCAGGGAAGAACGACAATCTTCTGCGAGATAAAGACTCCGTGAAGACAATATACATTGAGGTAGGAAGTGCTGTCGGCCTCGCCCCACACGCTTATCAGAGATAACAGACGATGCATGCCTCCAGAATGTGTTGGTGGATTGACTCCGACCGACCTTGGCGAAATCTTATGGAACCCCTTCGGATTCTTGGTGCCGGTCTCCCAGCCAAACTCGTCCACTCTCATACACACCAAGATAAAGCCCACTTCCTAGTGCTGTCCATGCTCCTCGCAATATTCCTCCTCTGAAGAGGCCTTTGATGCTACTTTCCTGGACGACCTCGCGGGCAACGGTCAAACTGCTCTTCCTGGTGACACCCTTCTCACTAGCAAGCTTTCCAATTGACTGTCCCTGTTGCCGCGCCTTATCTACCGTTTTCTTCGCTTCCTTCTCAGAACTTTCGCCCGCCGCAGATAACATGATCCGAGTCTTAACAACATCGACTGGAGTTGTAATTACAGCTGCAATGGAACCAGCAGTTCCGGCACTAATTGCGGTGATACAGCCGGTCTCTGCCAATCCTCCTGTGAAAGTGCCATTATTTTCCCTATACTCTTTGATGGTAGTCTTCAGATGCTCAAAACAAGGAAATTGCATGGCTGTGAAAGGCAAGTTGCGAGCTGCCAAAGCGGTATATCCTCGCCATAGCTGGGATGGCTTTTGGAAGTGCTTAAGTGCTTCTAAAGTAACTGACGGTTGAAAGACCGTAGAAGCTTTAGAAGATGAAGCCGTGGCTGGCCGACGGATCATTTGAGCATTTTGCTTCAGAACCTCTGCTGGTGTGAGAATGAAACAGGATACCAGTTCTGCTGTTGCAGACGCAGCACTGTGAATGAAAGGTTGTGGTATTAATGAAGAAGATGAACCACTTAAGGTCGGATTTGCCTTGGCCATTAAAGTCTTCACTGCCTCATACGTAGTGAAAAAGGCCCCTGCTGCTTCCATTTAGATCATGAGAGGATTTTGACTTGAAGGTGATACTTACAAGAAGGAATAGTTATCAAAATAACGCTTCCCACTCCTTGGTACAGCCCCCTAAAAAGGACCTTTCGGTTGATGGCGTTTTTTGACGCATCATAATAGATTTTCTGATAGTCCGGACTTTGGAAACGAGTCTTCAAAGTATCTAGGGGGTAAACCAAGAGATCCACTGTGAAAGCTGCGAAGGCTCCAGCCTGCTCAAGTCAGCCGAAATGAACGATTGCAAGCTAACCTTCTTGAAATTCTTAAACAATCAAAGACATTGAGCTCTCTTTAACAATGGAACATTGGGTAAACTCTGAAAGGAAGCCTAAGTTGGTTATACAAAGACATGTAAACTCGATGGCACATATGGCGAGAACTATTTCAATGACAAAAAAGCGCTTACCAGGAGCACATCGGTATGAGAATTCGACATCTACAAACATGATGAAGGAAGAATGAAATATGGGAAATTGCTAGAAAGGGAACCTAGGAACAGGAACACTTAGGAATAGAAAGAACGTCATCATAGGGAGCTTATCGGCGATAAAGCTCCCCGCTAGGTCAACACCTCAAGAGCTATTTCGCCTCATCTTCATGATTAACTACTCTGTTCAGCGCTCAATCATATCTCCTCGCACAGAGAATATACAAACCGGCCGCGGCCATTAATCAAGGATCTAGTTCAATCTGGCGAGCTATATCTGGTTCAAGACCTCCCCAAAAGAGGCAAAACGCCGCAGTCGAGACATTATGACCCAGCCCTCACCTCCTCCGAGTCTAACTCCCCAATTTTGCTTCTCTACAGTTGCTTTACGAGGTGGGTATCTGAACATCTACTACAGATTAAGCCTTCACTGATCCTCTCCAGACTTCCTCCGCATATCCCGCGCGTCTATAGACGACAGTATCACACAAAATCTTAACGCACTTATCACCCCCTCCACCGAAGGCTTCGACCCCACCTTTACATCTACACGCGCACCTCGACCTCCCTACAAACGCCAAATAGCCCCCTCCTCATGTCGGAGCTTCCAAAACCAAGTCTTATTCCCCTCGTGGCAAACAAGGTCAGATGTATTAAATTACTGTGCATCAGTGGCTTCGAGTCCGGACCCAGATGATCCCGAGTCAGTGCTGAGACAAGTGGAAAGTGAGAAAGAGAGGGAGAAGGTTGTGGATGAGAGGTTGGATCCTTATTCTGCGAGGTATTTCCCTAGGGAGGCGAGGACGGAGGTTCTGGCGACGGTGGTTAGGCAGGAGAGGGGGGTGGAGAATATAATAAGGGCGAGGAGTTGGGCGTTAGTGATGGAGAGGTGTGGGGGAGAGGGGAAGGATTGGGAAGCAGCTCTCAATGAGTGGCGGAAGGGTAGGAAAGGGGGGCAATGAGTTTGAGAAGTGAATGAAGTGAAGAAAATAGTGATATCCTGGTTAACATGCATTATAGGAGTTTTGTCTTGGCCGAGAACGATTGTATAACAGCACTAAAAGAAACTCGACGAATACCATCGTCGATTGTACAATTAGCGAAAATGCAGCTCTTCATTACAAAATCAGGTTTCATGTTGTTGAAGTCAGCGGTCAATGAGATGTGGTAAGGCTAGTAGAATAAATATTTCCTGATCCACCATAAAGGCTTGAAAGGGTCGTTTCACTACAATAAACTAAGGAACTCCTGAATAGTCGGGTGAAACTCTGTGAATATTTATGGAGTTTTAGACAGTATCTCAATGGACTTGGCAATGAGTCCCGCTAATATAGACCCGCTCTGCCATATCTCATCATGTGAGCCGCTGGCTTTGAGGAATTGCACCTTTTCTTTGACATGTGGTGTCGTTCGAGCTCTCTCCAGCATAGATGTAGCTTGTCCTTTCTCCACCAACTCATCATTATCAGAATGTGCTACTATAACAACTTTGGCATGTTCCCATATAGCATGGTCGGGTAGACGATTTGTATATGGCGAGGCTTTATCCCACGAAGCTATATCAGGGAAAGCATTCTCTATGAGCTCTTTATAGGCTGGAATCTCACTGTGGGCTTGAACAAAGGCGTCAAAGTGGTATATCCCCGAGACTCCAAGTACAGCGGCCGGTCTTGGTAGACTCTTATGGGGAAAATACCAATTGTGCAATTCGAAAGCTGTAGTTGCACCAGCAGAGTGCCCGACTAGGAGGTAGCGATTGGCTATTTGATATTGCTCCTCCAGATATATCAGAGCTTGTCCTACATCTTGCAGATGTGATGGATAATGTACGTTTCGAGATAGGTCATCTGGGGAGCTTGGATTGTTAGGGTGGGACGGATACGGTGAAAGGCGGTAGTTGATAGATGCAAAGCCTGCAATTAAATCCTTCAAAGGGGAATTCCAAAGACTCGTTATAGCTGGTTCAAAACTCTTTGAGTCTACTGCTGGGTCCCTCCAAGCACCTCCATGAATGTAACTAGTAGTGGCTCAGCGAGTGTTCCGTTATAGTGGGGTAGTAACGAACATTAACCATAGCTTCTGGTTCCCATCGTTCGATTCAGGTTGCCAAATATCAACTGTGTGGAGTTTTGTCGAGCTTGGTCCTGTAAGATAACATCTCTTCGTGTATACGGGCAGATTGTGCCCGATGTCACCCATTATGATGTAAAAGTACAAACGCAATGAGGTTCAGATGGTAGGTGCAGCTCTTAGCGTGGTGATGCTCCAAAGTTCCAAACTGACGAGCCGACCCCTTCGAAATAAACTTCTGTTGCGCACACGACTCACCCCATCCACCTCCTCCCGCCTCGAGGATTTCCCCCGAAAATTTCCTTTCACTGGCAGGTCTATTACTGGCCCCTGGGAGTTTGCATTGGGGATAGTCTAGATTCATACCTACCCACCATTCACTAGCCCTGCCCCACAGACATCTTAACCTGCTTTACTACTCTCTATCCTTTACAATCTGTATTCTGGTTTGTAAAAGCAATCTGGTACATCATGGGCAATCAACCTTTGAGTGCGAAAGAGTCGTCCCTCTTTCGACAAGTTATACGGAATTATGAGGACAAGCAATACAAGAAAGGTTTGACCCCAAGCAGCGCAAGCCTTCGACAACATACTTACAAGCTTTTAGGGATCAAGGCCGCCGAACAAATTCTAAAGAAGAATCCCAAACATGGAGACACGCTGGCTATGAAAGCTCTCATCATGAATTCACAAGGGAAGACCGACGAAGCTTTTGCGCTTGCTAAAGTAGCTCTCCAATGCGACATGAAATCACATGTATGCTGGCATGTTTATGGATTGCTCTATCGGGCGGTAAAAAACTTTGAGGAGGCTATCAAGGCATACAAATTTGCGCTGAGGTTGGAGCCGGATTCAGCACAGATTCAACGGGATCTAGCCCTCCTTCAAGTCCAGATGCGGGACTATCAGGGGTATCTTGTCAGCCGCAAAGCGATGCTATCATCGAGATCACATATCAGACAAAATTGGACGGCATTAGCTGTGGCACTTCATTTGAATGGGGAGCTCTCCGAAGCTGAGGGTGTCTTGACCACATATGAAGAGACGCTAAAGAACCCCCCTCCCAAAACCGATTTCGAAAATTCCGAGGCTATTATGTACAAGAACGCCTTGATTGCAGAACAGGGTGATATCCAGAAAGCGTTGGACCATTTACAATCAGCTGGCAAGAATAACCTGGATAGACTGGCAGTGTTAGAGCTTCATGCAAAGTACCTTGCACTACTAGGGCGCAAGGAAGAGGCTGCGAAGGCCTATCGTGCATTAATAGATCGCAACTCGGAGTACAAGACATATTATGATGGTCTTGTAGACGCTCTGGGGATTCCATCTACTGACCACCAGGCGTTGAAGGCCGTTTACGACGAATATGCTGAGAAGTACCCTCGAAATGACGCAGCCCGCCGACTACCCTTGGATTTCTTAGAAGGTAGAACTAGAATTTCTGTTTGAAAGTAGTCAAAGTGCTAACAGGACATAGGCGATGACTTTCGAGAAGCTGCTGATAAGTATATTCATCGAATGCTCGACAAAGGGGTGCCTTCGACATTCGCAAATTTGAAGCATCTCTACTCAAACGAATCCAAAAAAGAAATATTGCGCTCTATAGCTCAGAGCTACATCGATAATGGAAAGAGCGAGGCCAACGAGGAACCCAAGCGAAATGGTGACACATCCAAAGGAGCCTCTGCAGCATTTTACTTTCTCGCTCAACATTTCAACTATTACCTAAGTCGAGATCTGAACAAGGCGATGGAGTACATAGAAAAGGCGATCGAATTAGAACCTCAAAGCGTTGACTTCCATATGACCAAGGCCCGGATATGGAAGCATTATGGGAATACACAAAAAGCTGCTCAAGTTATGGAGCAAGCACGTTCTCTCGACACACGAGATCGCCATATCAACACTAAGGCTGCGAAATATCAGCTCAGAAACAATGAGAGCGATGCTGCAATTAAGACAATGGGCTTGTTCACTCGCGCTGAGACAGTGGGTGGACCGCTAGCTGATCTACATGATATGCAATGCATGTGGTTCTTGACAGAGGATGGACAATCTGACGCTCGCCAGGGAAAATTTGGGCTCGCTCTCAAGAGATTTATTTCGATATATAACATCTTTGACGTTTGGCAAGAAGATCAATTTGATTTCCACAGTTTCTCTTTACGGAAGGGCCAGATCAGAGCTTACATAGAGATGATGAAGTGGGAAGATCGTCTACGGGAACATCCATTCTTCTCGAGAGCAGCTCTTTCAGCTATTGAAATCTATCTCAAGATTCATGACAAACCCGCAGCAAATGGGACTAATGGAGTGGGTGATGAAAATGACGAGGATGCTGCGGAACGAAAAAAGGCTGCGAAGAAAGCGCGGAAAGAAGCACAGAAGGCGGAGCGAGAGGCACTTGCTAAGAAGAATGAGCCAAACAAAGCAGTGAAGGATACGGATGGTGAGGCGAAGAAGAAAGACGACGACCCAGAAGGAGCAAAACTAGTCGCCACTACCGAACCCATGAACGATGCAATGAAGTTCGTAACACCTCTTTTGCAATTTAGCCCAAAGAACATCGATGGGCAGATTGCTGGGTTCGAGGTATACATTCGGAGAAGTGAGTTTTTAAATTACCTTTTCTAGAAATTCATGCTGATATCCTTGTAGAAAAGTACCTTCTTGCCCTCAAATGCCTTCTTGCTGCGGCGGCATTGGATAAAGAGAACTCGAAGGTACACGAGCAGATTGTGCGCTTCAAGTTGGCTATGGATAATGGCGGGTCCGAATTACAACCCAAATCCGCAGAGCTTATCAAGTCTGAGTTCAATCTCATCCCAAAATCAACCACAGCATCTCAGTTCAACGATGAGTACCTCGCGCGGCATAAGGACTGCGCGCGACGGGCCCTCTCAGCATTGAAAGTGCGGAAGCTGTTGTTTCCTGAATCTGCGTTAGCTTCCGAAAAGGATGCTGCGGCAGTGATAAAGCTGCGAAGTATCACTTTCGAGGAAGCTAGAGAGGCATTAGACCTTCTGAGCTCATGGAAGAGTTCACAGTTGGATAACTTCAGACAAGCGGCGGCCACAAAATGGCCCAAAGCCACCATCTTTGCGTCTTCGAGTTGAGAGATCAAATCGGCTTCTATCCTAATGAATGGATCTTGAGCATCTCAAGGTCTGAATTTTGTCGCGCAATTACGTCGAGGCATTATTAGCGGAGCATTTGGGTTGCATTTCGGGGTGGATGGGAAAAGAATCCATGCATAGATTGTGCAATGTTTGTATGATCAGTTATAGACAAACAAAAGTGCATAGCTCCAATGATATTTGACCCCTGGAATTTGAATTTGCAGAGGAGATATCATATTCAGGGATTTTAATCATCCATACTATGCTTTCCAGCCCGTCCCTAATCTTACTATACAAGCCTCTCTATACACGCTGGACATATAACACCAGATGCCACTAACCTTACATATCATACAAACAGCCAGCCCCTAAATACCACTACTCCGGTTTCTCTTCCTCGTTCTCCAAGTCCTGCTGCTGCTCCACTACGTCAACCACCCTCTCCTTCTTCCTCAGCCTCCAATACTCCACCCCACTCCTTCCCAAACCCCTCAAACTCCCTTTAATCCACCCTTCAACCTCCTCCTCCGAAACCACCATCTCCTTCGCCCTCTGCTCCTCTTCAGCACTCAACTCAAACCTTCGCATCCTAGCCCCAATTCTCGGGTCCAGCACCACTGGATCTAACCATGTGCGTTCTGGCTCACCTTCCGTGCGCTTCCGGGCATTTTTATGCCATTCGAGCTCTTCTTCTGCTAACGCCGTCTGCTGTTCTGCTGTTTGAGGAATGTCTTTGTTTTCAGACGGGGAATCCTGGGGTGATTGGTCGTCTGGACTGTCGGGGGAAAAGGTTGTTTGTGCTGGGCCGGAAGATGTGGTGTGGTAAGGACGATAGGAGGAGAGGATTATAGCTGCTGTTTCGCGACCGATAGAGTCAGCTAGGACGCGCCGGTTTAGGAAACGGTAGAGGCGTTTGGGTGTGTTGAGGAAGCCGAGGATGTGTGGGAAGGAGATGGGTGTTGAGGGGTCGAATTCAGCTGGGAGATCAGGGGGGGTGCTGGCAGTAGGGTATTCGAGGGTTGTGATGAAGGGCGGTGGTTGGGGTGGTTTTTGGAGCTTGTCGTCTTTGGGTGTCGAGGGTGTTCTTATTGGGGGTATGGTTTCTGAGGCTTCTTTGGGGCTTGAGTCGAGGATCGTTATTCCTGGGAGGGTCTCCAATGGAGATTCTCCTTCAGCATCTTTGTCCTGAGGTTGCGCTTCGTCTGAAGGCTTCTCTTCCTGCGGTTTCGGTGGTTCTTTTAATGGTCCTAACCATCCTTCGTGCAAACCTCTCACATATTCTTTCCATGTGTGACGCCCAATGACAATATCTCCCCTAAGACCGTCGAACTCTTTAATGTCATTCTTAGACCGTATTTCTGTAACTGGATCCTCCTCGGTTCTCTGACTAGGTGGTAACCTGGAATTCCGGATCTTTTCTGCCAGTTCTGCTCGAACATCTCCTTCTTTTCTTCCTTGGATGAACTCCCAGTCCAACCCGGAGGCCACCAGTATAGGCTTCACATATTCCTTGAAATGATCTTGTGCAATTCGTAGCCCATCAGTCGGTGGTCCTTCTAAGAAAACTGTGAGTTTTCGGGGCATTGCGCGAGGATCCAACGGTTCTTTTGCAACATGTTCGACTAATTTGCACCATTTACGCTGGGCACGCTTCTTCTCCCTTTTGTCATAGATCACAGCAGCAGTGAACGACCCAGTAATTGCCAGGAATATGGACCAATTTCTAGATGGCAGTCTTGGTCGAAAGTTTTCTCCCAGTCCCATGTATTTGTACATTGGATTTGGAGGCCGTAATGGTTTCGATGGCTTTGCATCTGCTTTTGTTCCTGGTTTTGGGGCTGAAGCAGGATCCTGTTACAAGTGTTAGACGCAGACATATGCTATCGACAGCTCGGTATCGGATTACCTCTGCTCCTACTGGAGGTTTTGAGTTGGACATTCTTTTTCAAGAGGATCTCTGTGGACGTGGGTTCAAGTAGACACAAAAGAGGAGGCCGAAGTGCAGTTTGACAAATGTATAAATTATTTCAGAAGCAAGACTCAGCAGAGAGCCTCCCTCATCCTCACATAGTAGCTCAGAAAGCTTCTAGAGTCACTAAAATAATTTGAGCCCGTAAGTCGGCGGATGATTTTCCGAAGCCGACATCACCTGATGAGGCTGCATCTAAGTAGACGCGCCCAATTCCTAACTTCCTCTACGAAGGACTGCTCAAAACATCTCGCACACCATTGCTATGGGATCAAACACTAAAGCCATCATGGCCCATGGTAGTCGACATTTCCCATGTGACATCTCACGCCAACCGCTTGATATCTGGAATCCGGTATCATAAGAACGCCTTCCCTCTTGGCTCTTGTGCAGGAATCATGAACTCCCAACAAGCATCAGACAGAATCCTTCTCTATGCTCAATGGTTACTTTGAGAGGAATTTAATATGTCACATTATAAAAGGTTTTCTGGCTGACCATCAGTGCGGCTACAACAAAGGTCTGGCCAATTCAAAGATCTTGTCACATTTTGAACAAGGAGGATCGCATCGCACAGACCTGGATCACTTCTTGATCCCTGGATACCGCTTTGGAACCTGGTATTGCCAAAAAATAATCCCTACCTACTCTGTAGGCTCTCCCTTCCAGAAGACGTTACCTCTGCATATTAGAGGTATTTAGCCAAAAGGCTTGCTGACGCTGTTGTTTCCACGGACACAACAGCAAACCTGTTGTACAAAGCCACCCTTACCCTTACCCAAGAATTTCCATCTTGGGACAATATTCCCCCTTACTTTTGTACAATTGCTACATGAATTACGGCCACGTGTGGAGAGCGGGGACTTCCATTCTGCGCCAGTTATGCTCCAAGAGCCTAGAGATCCATGGCTATCATATGCTCTAGATGTTGTGGATGCTATGGGTGCTGTGGATGCTATGGATGCTATGGATGCCTTGTCTCTGCAACCGTTGCGCCCGCCCTGCTGTCCTGCAGGTCGTACTCAAAATGGACTTGCAGCCCAGTATATTTTTCATCCGGGTTGTACCTCTTCAAGCAGGACCCCTCGATTTCACGTTCAACAAAATCTGATGATCATGCTTAAGCTCCCCAAACTTTGACATATCTTCGACATATCTTCAACATCTCTCGTACATTCTCATGAACCTTGACTCCAGAATACAGCTGTCCCCCGACCCCACAGGCGGGACCATGACCGGAACCAATAGTAGTGTTTGACCAACCAAACGCGCCGCTTCGCTACGACTAGAAAGTTACAGCCGTTGAACCTCATCCCTTTTTTTTGCCATTGATCAACCCCAGAAACGCGAGAAAGGGCGAGCGAAACTCTTCGTGTCTTGGTGATTTCTGTTGCTCTCGAAACTGCCAAATCCTCCTGCTATCGATAGGGGCACTCGGCAAATTGTGCAAATTGGAGGAAATCGACGACGGTGAATAGATCAATCTCGAAGCGCCAACGCACACGAACAGGAGAAAAGAAATAATTTCAATTTGCTCTCGTCGAACGACCCCCGACAACTACCCCAAAGTACAACACGAAGACACACATTCCGGTCAACAGACCGGCAACAACCTCGTCGGCGACGACTTCGAAGATGGAGAACACCAATCGTCTCTACCTAAACTTTGGTAACCAGGATACCAGGTTTCAACCAGCAGACAGTCGAGTTTATCCAACCACTCCATCCTCCTTCCCTAACCCTATCGCCCAAGCCCCACAACCTGGATACCAACAAGCTCCTGCGGCAACTTATTTCCAACCCCCCTCGCAGTCTGGGTACCAACAAGCACCGCAAGCTCCTCACGCGTACCCTCAACAGCCTGGATATCAGCAAGCTCCTCAAGCACCTCAAGCCATCTATCAGCAACGATCTGCCGCGCCAAATAATGACGCTACAAATGGTCTTGTTCATCAATTCTCACACCAAAATTTAGGTGGTGCTGGGCGAAATTCTCCTTATGGTTCCCGCCAGCCCTCTCCATCCCAAAGACCTCGGACTGCGGGAGCAACTGGACAACAAGCTGGCTACGGGAGCTATTTGAATGCACCTATGCCTTCCCAAAATTCGCAACAGCAAAATTGGCCTGAGTTTCAAATTGCTCCAGAGCGTAATCCTGATAAATATGGACCCTCCGCACAGAACAATCAGACTAAGTGTCGAACACTAGCTGAGGCATTCTTCAAAGACAGTGTCAAACGGGCTAGAGATCGTAATCTGAGGTATGTTATGCTGGGCATTCTGTATTGAATACTCTTTTGTCTACAAGTACTGACTTAGACCATTTCCAGACAAAGTGAGATGGAGCAAAGACTCGCAGATCCCAATCAATCACAAGCTAGACGAGAGCAGACGTGGTCTAACTCTGGCAAACAGGAGGGTAAATATTTACGATTCTTACGCACCAAAGATAAGCCTGACAATTACAACACTGTGAAGATTATTGGAAAGGGAGCATTTGGAGAGGTCAAGCTTGTCCAAAAGAAGCAAGATGGAAAGGTTTACGCTATGAAGTCTTTGATCAAGAGTGAGATGTTCAAGAAGGATCAATTGGCACATGTTCGTGCAGAACGTGATATCCTGGCTGAATCAGACAGTCCTTGGGTTGTTAAGCTTTACACAACATTCCAAGACCCTGACTTCTTGTACATGTTGATGGAGTTCTTGCCAGGAGGAGATCTCATGACCATGCTGATCAAGTATGAGATCTTTTCTGAGGACATTACCCGTTTCTACATTGCCGAGATCATTCTAGCTATCGAAGCAGTTCATAAATTAGGTTTCATTCACCGGTAAGTGATCAGATGGACTGCTCACGTCAATACCCCATAAGTGAATCTGCTGACTGTAGTAGTGATATCAAACCTGACAACATCTTGCTTGACCGTGGTGGTCATGTTAAGCTCACCGATTTTGGATTGTCAACTGGTTTCCACAAGTTGCATGATAATTCCTATTACCAAAATCTTCTTCAAGGAAAATCTAACAAGCCACGAGACCGAAACTCTGTCAACCTTGACCAAATCAACCTCACCGTTAGCAATCGCGGTGTCATTAATGACTGGAGAAAATCTCGAAGAGTCATGGCCTATTCTACTGTGGGTACCCCTGATTATATCGCACCGGAGATCTTCAGTGGTCATGGCTATGGTCAAGACTGTGACTGGTGGAGTTTGGGTACGATCATGTTCGAATGTCAAGTCGGCTGGCCTCCCTTTTGTGCCGAAGATGCTCATGACACCTACCGAAAGATCGTCAACTGGCGCCAATCCCTCTACTTCCCAGATGATGTGCAACTAGGTCCAGAGGCTGAGAATTTGATTCGGAGGTATGTCTAAAGATCAGGAAACCCACTCACTATGTGCTGAGCTGATCATGTGCATAGTCTTGTTTGTAACACTGAGAATCGTCTTGGTCGTGGTGGTGCAGATGAGATTAAGAACCACAAATTCTTCCGTGGTGTCGAGTTTGAAAATCTGCGCCGGATCCGCGCACCATTCGAGCCCAAACTCACTTCCAATGTTGATACAGCCTACTTCCCTACGGATGAGATCGATCAGACCGATAATGCCACCCATTTGAAGGCGGCGGCTGCGGCGGCGGCTGCAAGTGGTGGAGCTCCACGTGAAGATGCGCCTGAGATGAGCTTGCCATTCATTGGTTATACTTTCAAGCGTTTCGATAACAATTTCAGTAGCAGGTGATCTAGTCTGGATGAAGACGTACTGCATTATGACAACCAAAGAGCATTAAATCTTCGATGATTCTACTGTTCTAACATTTCCAATGGACCGGGGGTTTATACTATGCGACATACCGACACGTGGATTATTTGCTTGGCTTTTAGGAGGCCGTTACCATCAGATACCACTCTGCGTTGCATTATCGGTTAGGTTCTGGAAGCATGATGTCTTTACTCTCAAGATGTAGTGGGATTATTTTCAGTTTCTATCATGAGTAGGCGCATGTAATGAGCGACTTGACCCGCTCATGTTTTCTGGCATGGATCTGAACGGCGCATGAACTTTGTTCTGCATTCTCAGGGAGCTAAGGCATAGAGTTTGATGTATGCTATGTGCATAGCGGAACGTAATGGAAAATGACATGGATGAATCCAACCTTGCCCGTTTTATAAAGAAATGTTCCTCATAAACTCCCTGTACCTCCATTCCACTAAAATATCCTGCATGTCCCTTCTCCAATTTCGCTCACCGTCTGGACATTCCAGAAGGAGCCAAACCAGGCACACCACTATACCTCTCCTCTCTGTCCGTCTTAAACATAACTTGCACCCAAAACTCCTTCAAATCCGCATCCCACCATTCCCAAAGCCTATCATTCGTCCTATCCACATCCCTCGCCTGTAACTTAAATCCACACGTCTCATATGGCTCCGCCGCCACTAACAAATATTGAAAATTCTTATCCGGATCCTCAACCTTCTGCTCAAACGGGCCCATGAACCTAATCTTCGGCTCCACCTCTGGCGATATCTCAGGATACTGCAATTGAAACAACAAGCCCTGCTGCCTCGTAACCGGGTCCCTCGTCTTCGTAATCTTATACCCAGGTCTCCCAATCTTGACTACATTCTTTCTAACACTGACCTGTGCTCCTACCATACCAATAGGTAGACCGGTGACGGGATCGGTGCCAGCGCGCCCCTCCTTCTGCTCGCGTGCTGCGCGGCGTGCGAGATTCGTTTGATGTTTGCGACCTTGGGTGTGTGCGAGGTAGGAGCCATCGTTTTGGTGGACGGTGAGGCAGAGTCGACATTCGAAGGAGCCGACGTGGTTTTTGAAGAAGTAGGGGTCTTTGTCTAGATCGATGGTTTCGAGGGCGAGTTTGCGGAGACGTTCTCGTCGGTCTGCGTTGGTTGCTGAGGTGGATGCGACGCCCCCACCGCCGAATTTGGATCCGGCGCGATTTTGGTAGTCCATTTTGACGGGGAAGAGGAGTTGTGGGAATTGGTTGAGTTGTGAGAGGTTGGATTTAGTTCGCTGAAGTTCCGAGGTTTTGAGTCGCAGATTACTAGTAGAAAAAAGGTTCGGCCGGAGCAGAGTTTCTTCAGCCTCCTCGCCAAGGCTGCCGTGGTTCCAAACCACTTCAATGTCTTTCACTTATCATTGTGGTCAGCGCGTGTCTTTTAAAAATCAAATCTGTACTATTCGATATATTGGTCCAATTGAAGGTACTGATAAACAATGGCTTGGAGTTGAATGGGATGATCCACAGCGAGGTAAACACTATGGAGCTCATAAAGGCATAAGATACTTCACATGCAAGTGCTTTACATCATCACCTAAACCTATACTAACATCATAAGCAGGCTTAAATCCATCCCAAACACCAGGCTCATTCATTGCTCAAACTCAAGCAAAAGATCTCGAGCAGAGCTTCGTTGAAGCTGTTGAGAAGAAGTATGCCACAGATACGATTATCTCCGATGACCCTGTTGTCATCTCTGGCAAAATCGTAGAGAAAGTTGGCTTCGAGAAGATAAGGCGGCAACAAGCTCAACTCACAGCCTTGAAGGTAGTTGTGGTTGACGGGTTCCGCATCAATAAAGCTATCGATTCAGGAAGTAGTATTCACGCGATTTGCCCGAACATTCAAACCCTTGACTTGAGTCGAAATCTATTTGAGACTTTTGATCAGATCATAGAAATTTGCAGAAATCTTGAGCATCTACGTATTTTAAGGCTTAAGTAAGTAGAATATCCGCGATTTCTCTTCAGAGCTAATGCATTTCTTTCCAGCGGAAATAGATTGCGTCTACTCCCAGGAGAAGTCGAGAATGCTCGTGGTGCGTTTGATCAAGTCCAAGAATTTGAATTAGACGATACACTTCTGCCATGGGAGGATATTTGCCAGATAGCGGGACAGTACCCGTCTCTGAAGAAGCTTACTGCGTCTTCCAATTTCTACACCACTTTGAGATATTCATCCGCAGCTACCTCAATATTTGCGCTCCCTCTTACCTCTTTAACCTTAGAGTACAACAATTTCATGTGCCTTACGAACCTAGAACTACTTACGCAATTACACTCCCTGAAAGAACTTCTTCTCAAGGGGAACAAGATTAGCAAGATTCCTGAAGAGTGGCCTATATTCGGATCTGAGCTTCACTATGTTGACTTGTCATACAATCAGATCAGCAGCTGGACCTTTGTCGATCAATTACCGACTGCTTTCTCAGGCATGACAGCCCTTCGGCTTTCAGGGAATCCTATCTACGAATCTCTTACCAAAGGGACTAATTCTGGTCCAAGCAATGACGATGCATTTCTTCTCACACTGGCTCGAATTGGCCAACTCAAAAGCCTCAACTTTAGCGACATCTCCACGGAAGTCCGAAAAAATGCAGAGATGTATTATCTCGCCAAAATCGGCCAGGAAATAGCTCAAGTATCTGCAGATGAAGAAAAATCAGTAACATCTCAGCACAAGCGTTATGATGAGCTATGTGAGCTATATGGATCGCCAACTGTCGTTCGGAAATCAGCCGCGGTGATCCATCCTGATTTTCTCGAAGCACGGTTGATTAAATTCACATTCTATATGCCTCTGAACACGAAACTGGGTCAAGTGCAGACAATCACTAAGGTCCAAGAGATTCCAAAGGGTTTCGATATCTACCGTCTCAAGGGCATAGTGGGTACTTTGTTTGATGTAATGCCACTGAAGACGAGGTTGACTTGGGAGACGGGAGAAATTGATCCTGTAGCTGGATTCGAGGAGATTGAGGAGGACAGTGATGATGAAGAGACACGAGAGACCACGGACGAAGCAGCCGACCATCCTAACGTGGTATCAAGTAAAGATGCTGGGAAATGGATCAAACGTGAGGTAGAGGTCAGAGACAGCTTAAAGCAGATAGGTGTTATTGTTGACGGCATGGAAGCAACTATTCGGGTTGAATTGCAAAAATAAAGCTGCATAATGGATGAGGTTTGGGAATCTCGATTTTTGTGAGAAAAGCATGGTCTGCAGGATTGGTGGGTTTTGAGCAAAGCCGAGCATACAAAATAATTGTTGCACTATCGCAGAGCACCCGACATCGATTCTCTCTAGAATCCTGTCAATCAACTCTTGTTTGTGCATGTGTAAGCAAAGCTCTTTCCCCCCTCGGGTTTGTTGAATTTGCGTTTACACGTCAATCAGCAATTGTTTGGCTATACCATTACAATCTTCAACATGCTTGTGAAATGTGTATATCAATATCGTCATATCCTGATGTCCTCTCTCTCTCTCTATCTCTCTCCAATCCTATCTCTAGCCTCGAATTTCGAGACAAGAAAGTGCCTTCATCAAAGCCAAGATGCCTCCACCGCCAGGCCACTCCTCTAGCAAACCCAAACCTTGGCCAGGCTATTTCCTCGTCCGCACAACCGGCGAAGTCGTCCCTCTTATCGCCGTCGATGAACTCCCTCCTGGCACAGACTTAGTGGGTATCCCCCGTTCCCTTGATCTCGAAGCTACGATTGGGATGTATAATCTTGGTCTTCAACGAAGCTCGGGTGTGTTCTATCAGCTCGTTAAGAAGGGTGACGAGAAGGTTGATCTTGTTAAGTAAGTCCTGCCCATCTGCATTCCCAAGTCATCCTCAACTAATATCGAATAGGGTTCCAGAACCAACATCCGCGTCGGAATCCACCAATCAAAGACCTACCAAGCCTTCTGGAATTCCAGCTCACACAATATCTAATACCCTCCCCCGCCGCATCCCCGACACCCAACCTCAAACCTGCCGCCACTGGTGCACGCACGGTATCTGCAAATGGGGTCAAAACTGCCACTACCGCCACATCATGCCGATGACCCTCCCGGGACTCCAAGAAATCGGGCTGAATGATTGGCCGGCTTGGTATCGAAACTTAAACCCCGGCTATTTCGCTGGGAACGTGAGAGAGGACAGATTGAGGGGTTTAGGGAGACGCGATAGGGCGAGAGCTAGGGCTGGGATGATGGTTGGGCAGATTGAGTATGGGTGTATTGGCGGTGGTGGATATCTTGGGGGCTGTAGGGGGTTGGCGAAAGGTGAGCAGGTAGAGGAGAAGAAGGGGGAAATGGTTTTGGAGAAGTTGAGAGGTTTGGAGGGAGTGGGTGAGAAGGGGTTTAGTAAGAATGTGATATTAGAGAGAGCGGCGGTTAAGGAGACGAGAGATTGGGAGGATGAGAGTATTGGGAGTGAAGGCGGGGACAAGTCACTGGTTGAGGAGAAGAAGGCTAAGATTGCGAAGGAGAAGTTGGTTGATATTTGAGCTTGGGAGGAGATCTGGTGGAATGGGATTTATGTTGGGTTGGATTCTTGATTTTGGGCTTTGCATAGTTAGGGAGGATCGAGGCTGATGCTTAGTTGTTATTTAATACTTTAATAAGCGCAAATACCACTGAACAGAGCGACTGAAGTATTGTTGGAAAGACTGGCATATTTTACCATCAGTGCTGTAATCCTTCCAAGTTTCCAGGCGCCGAGATCCATATTGTACAAAGCCCAGAAACAACGCTAAACTGCAAGTCTATCCTTTAGCCAATCCCTTTAGCCCTTAAGCATTCATGCATTATGCATGGAAGCTAGAACTGTTGCCGCATCATTCTCCTCCACTGGCGGATCACTAATATGCACTGGAGGTGACGAAGCTGAGCCCCTGCCGGGGGACATAGATGCAGCAGCAGCAGCTCTTATCTCTTCAGCACTCGGTAGATTGGCCATTCCAGCAAGAACCTCTTGCCTCCTTTGATGCCAGTTGGCTTCATTGTTTATGACCTGGTCTAACAAAACCTCTTTTTCCAGCCACTCTTTCTTTCGCAATTCCTCCAAAACTTCACATTGCTTCTTCAATGACTCCCCTTCTTCCTCCGCCCATAAAATATGTCTTCGTAGAAACCGATATAGCTCTTTGGGACCCCTTGCCTCTTCGTCTGCTGTGAAGCCAAGCTCTGGCGGATATGATGAGGTCCATCCCGGAGGGTCGCTGCCATTGGCAATACCATTCAGGGGAGGAAGACCTTCCGTTGATGTATGAGGTAGTTTAGCTGCGAGTTTTAAGCGCAATGCTTTATTTGTGGGATGCATTGATTTGGGAATAGGATCTGATGGGCGGAGAGCTTCGGTTTCGTGGACAGTCCTCATGTGCTTGGCCAATGCATCTGAACGGGTAAAAGCTCGGTCGCATTCTACAGATTTAAATCAGCAAAGGTCTATATACTTCAGCATTAAAAGGCTTACCAGGGAGCGCGCAGTAGAAAGGCTTCTCTCGAGTATGACTTCTCATATGCGCCTTCAAAGCATATCCACTCGCATGGGTCATACTCCTCCTGGTACAGTCCGACCATTCGCAGGTGTACTTTTTCTGTCTTGTTTCAATATGCTCATTGTGTATATGCTCCACCAACTTATCCATGTTCCCCAAATCTCCAGCATCACATCCCATCCAAGAGCATATTGTCACTTGCTCATGCGTATCATCATCTTCAAGTCTCTGGTTGTGATTTGCAGGTGAGTTGGGAACATCTCTATCTGTATCAGATGATATCTCGCCAAGGTCTTCAACATGAGGGACTGGTGTTGCGCGTAAGGAGGAGTCTCCAAGCTTTTGTCGTTTGGCGGGAGGCATAAGGGCTGCTAATCTCTCTTGTTCCTCTTCTCCTTCGAAAGCTTCGGAGGAGAGGTCAGAAAGAGGCGAACCTGCTGGAGAATCGTCGGCCATTTTGAAAGCTATATTCACTAGATAATGGTGGGTGAATCCAACAGGCGCATCGCAGCTCTCACAATCCAATGTCGCGAAATTGTGGTCTTGCAGGGGATGACGGGAAATGCCGATAGTGCAAGTCTCACTCAGCCATTTGCAAAATTTCTCTAACACCAACTTCTTTTTCTTCTAACGAAAGAACCCTGGCCGTGTCGCAAAAAATGGTGAGTGAATCAAGTCAATGTATTTGCTGCTTCGTCCGCTATGATGATGAACTAGAGAGTTCTGCAATTCCTATGACTTCGGTCAATGAGGACTTCTCAACACGTTACACATTCCCTGAGCATCAAAGCCTTTTCTAAATTCATTGATTCAATTGTCTAAGATTATGCTAACAAATCAGCCGTTAATGTGTGCTAGAGCCGGTCCTCCATATCGTTCTCCTGCGACATTGAAACTCTTCAAAATCGAATCAATCTCTGCAATATCCTGATCGTTCAATGCAATTTCCTTTGCATTCTCAGCAACACGCTCTTCACTCGTAGCGCCCGGAATAGGAATGACGACGGGGTTTCCATTCTTTCCAGAGAGATTTCTAACCCAAGAGATTGCCAATTGTGCTGGTGTGCAGCCCTTCTGCTTCGCAATCTTCTCCAATTCCCTTACAAGCTCTAGGTTTTTAGGGAAATTCTCCTCGTTGAAGCGCGGAATCGTCCTCCTGAAATCGGCTTCTGGTATATCTTTCGGTGATTTTATCTGGCCGGAAAGCATACCTCTTCCGATCGGAGAATACCTGTCATTGTTAGTTAAAAGTAGGTTGGAGGGTATCGGCACATACGCAACAACTGGAATACCATGCTTTGCACACGCTTCCGCAACCCCGTTGGAAAAGATATCTGTAGCCCAAAGCGACACCTCAACCTCACAAGCAACAATCTTGGTGGCCTTCGCAGCACGTTCAACAGTAGCTGCACCCACTTCTGAAAGAGCAATTCCTCCAAGTTTACCGGTCTTCACATACTCCTCTTCAAGCGTTTTCAAGGTAGTCTCAATCGGGGTTTCCTTATCCACTCTCGCACATTCGAAAATATCGATGCTCTTCTTCCCATTCAGAAGTTTCAAGCAGTTGTCCATCGATCTGCGAACGCCCTCTGGGCTTCCATCGGGATGCAAGTTGGGTTTCAGGCCTCCTTTAATACTAAGAATTACTTTCTTTGCGTCTTCGGGGTATTTAGTGAAGTATTTTTCCAGTAGGGTTAAGCTGTTAAAGTCTGGCGTTCCGTAGAATTCTCCAGCGTTCCAGAATACGCATCCTGCGGCCAGTGACGCTTTCAAGGCTTTGAATGACTGTTCTTCTGGTTGGGGGTTCGGGCGCCAGGTAAGGCCTTGTACCAGTTAGTAAACGCAAGTATGCAATATGAGAGACGTACCCATGAGGCCATAGCCTGTGTTCCCGACTTCCTTTCCAAGTAATTGAACCATGGTGTATGTATTTTATGAATTGACTTGAGGCAAATGAGATAATTCAGTGGGGTTTGATGAATGATCGTTGTAGTATTGGTCGTTTTGAAATGACCTCAATGGTGCAAAGGGTACTTTATATTCCTCGCATGTAGTACAAAGTCCTTAAGCCATCTCCAGATAAATTCTTAATCCCACGGGTTTAAGGTTTTAACCGTTGTAACGCCGCATTTGTCATAGTCACTATTTGGAACTCCACGCATTAACCCCTTGTCGGCCCTTGCTTCAATCTCATACGCAATCTTTCTACCTTGCGAAGGAATAAGACTATTCATCACCAGTACCAATCACCAAACTTGCTTTGCGGTCATAAGCCTCAAGATGCGGAGCTTGGCGTTCAACCCCGCCATGAAGGTTGGGTTGTACCGATGAACCGACCCGACACCTTACGAGCTCGGCGGGGCAGCTTTCACGATTGGTCGTTCCATCAAGTAGCAGGATGAGGACGAAGTATAGCAATATATACATGTTGGCTTGCTTTCTCCTTTTTGAAGCATATCATATCAAGATCCAGCCTTTAACAAAGATAATGGACGTCATACCTTCAGTGAATGAAAGATATAAAGGCCCATGGAGAGCAGCTCTTCGGAAGTCTTGATTGGTAAGTACCTTTATTTTATCCAATCTTAGTTCTGAATCCAAATTTGTGACAAGGCCCCTAACTTCAAAAACAACATCAACATGGCAACCATTGCAACCAAGCAGCTTCCCAAAAGCCTGCCCCTCGATCTTGTAAATGGCGATTCGGTTGCCTCAAGGTTCAAAACCTCTCTATTTCAGCTCCAACTGCTCTCAAAATGCAGCTCTCTGAGAAAGCCGTTTTATATTCTCCTCAAGATGAAGGCTTTGAGAGCAGTGCTCAAAGATTCCGCAACTACAAGAGACCTTCACTTAATGCAGTTTTCTTGTGTTGGTACTGAGATTGATATCGTTTCCACTGCAAGTACTTCCCCACCTCAGCTTACTTATTATTTCCCAGCAAGGTATGACAGATATCCTTCTTCTCTGACATCCAGTTGACTTTGATTAACCATTTTGAATGGTTAAGCTAATGAGTCTGAGTAGGTGAAAATGGGAAACTTCAGATGGGATCAAGTTCCTTGGCCCGAGAAAGGGGTCACAGCTAGTCCACGACCCTTGCTGCTATCGGTTCAGACGGGAGATTGATCAATCTCTGTGCAAAGAAATGGTTTGGAAGTTGATGCAGAAAGCGGAACTGCGACGCTGCGGGGGGGCACGACAGGAGAGCTGTTAAAGGCGGCACAAGATGCAGGCGTTCATATCGGTTGGCCTCCCCCCTACCTCAACAGTAAATAAACTGCACTTACTCCCCCAAAAGTAGCAACTCCTTGTGCAGTGAACGAGGCTCTCTTCTTTGCGCCAACAGACCCGTCCACTCCGTATCCTTGCTTAAGTTCAATATTACCACCATGGGCGATTTTTATCAGCGCTGGGAAGATTTTACGAAGATGCATGAGGGCGCCAAGGAAAGTGTTCTGCCGGCGGGTTAATTGCTATCATTATCGGCAGGTGAGGGGCATTGCGGCGGAAGAAGCAGCGTTTGCATAGAGTGAGATTTTAATTAACGTCTTGCAGATAACTTTTCTCTGTGCAATCTAACCTTCTTTCCCTTTGAGGATAAATTTCGGGGTCAAAATGACCTAGTTGCTCTTTACCTTGCGATAAGAATCTGTGCTAACGCAGAGAACGTCTGCAGTATTGGGATTATATCGATGAGAGCCTGGACGAACAGATTCAGCTAGGCAAATTTAGACAGTCGCTGACAGGAGGTAAAGACGCTAGCATGTAAGTTTACTTACCTATTGAATTTATTAGTAGCGTACTGGTTTACGCTAGTTCGTCTTAGAATTATGAGCTTTGCTAGTGGTACTGAGAAACCAGAAGCTGTTTATGGGAAGAGCCTTGAAAAAATTAAGGGCACTAAAAGAGAAGTGGGATCCCAAAGATGCTGTCTTATTCTGCAACTTCCTTTAATTGCTTTTTACCGTTATAGAATATTATAGCTCGTCAGTCTGGGTAGCTCTATGGTCGGATTTGTCGATCTGGTCCATAGTGGCTACAGTCCTCTCATTAATTCTCCAGATATCATCATAGAAAATGTCCCTGGTTATGCAAATTATTCACCTATTGCTGTTTGACTTTTGACAAGCATTGTCATTGAATCACGTGTGATTGGTTACTTATACAGGTATTCATAATTTCTGGTCTCCTTTATTCCACGATCCCAAGAAATCCAACTTGGACCTCGTCCAATCTATTACAAAGCTCTGCCCTTCTTCTTGGCGGAAGCAGACTCCTTATTCCCAAACGGAAATCCACTAGTCCTCTTATCCGCACCTGTCTTCCTACTGATTCTACCACTGCTACTAGCAAACAAGAGACACCACAATCCGACCGAGAATAGAACCGCTGACCCTATTGATGCCAGAGCGAACGAAGTCGAGCCAGTAGTGTTATACCGAGCGTAGGTGAAAACAGCGGTTGTACCATGGAATAGCATGCTAATTGTGAGGCAAGGGACAGCGTAAGGAGCGGTTGGATCAGAGACTTCTGTGGTTACACCAGCGTTTGTTGCTGGATGGTATTAGTTTATGAATGTGTCACGCAGATTCGAACACTTACTGTCTGAGAGTGATGAGGTTAATGGCACCGAACCGGTGAGGAGAACAATTAATATTCCGACTGTGAGCAATGCAATGCCTAAGGACCTGGCAAAGTATTCCTCGAGAGCTATGGGTTTGGTCAGTACAGACAGGATGAAAGATGAGTTTGAGTACTAACGAGTTGGCTCACGGGCCTCAGGAGAGAGGAGGGTTACAATGATTGTCGGAGACAGAATCAAAGGAGCAGCTTGCAAGCTGAGCCAAGCTGCAGAACCGTAAGTGTAGCTATAAAAGACCTGCTAATGTTAGCTTTCTGTAAGGTAGGTTCGGTCTGGATACTTATTACATCCATAGTGAAGGTATGGCAATGATATTCGAGTCTGATGGGCTTGTGGTGTGTTGAAAGAACTGTAGATAAAAGGAGGTATAAGAAGTGAGATTGAAACAGCAGTGCTATTCTACGCCAGGAACAAGAATACCCTCTTTCTGACACTGCGTCATAAGGCATAAGAGAAGGCATCTGTGCACTAGTGCGGGGTCAACAAGATCCCTGCCGTCTTGGCACCCCGACGCCACCAAAGATTGGATCTCCCAGGCGCGTTGATATCAAATCAAGACCGATTACGGAACTTTATTCCTGCATCTTTAATTCGGCAGACAACAATCACAACAATCATTCTTTTCCCACAATACGCCTTCTTCTTCCTGTCTCTACTACTTACCTCAATCAAAGTGGTATATCTTATTGTACATCGAAGTACGGTCTCCTAAAAAAGCGGCGCGTTGAGCGTTCGCGATAACCGCAAAAATGAGTGCCATTCTCTCAGCAGACGACCTGAATGACTTTATATCTCCAGGCGTTGCATGTATCAAACCTGTGGAAACATTGCCAGCCCAGAAACTACCTAACGAAAATGTATATCTATTCTTCATAATCTGCGAAAACATTTGCTGAATATAAGATATAGGAATACGAAGTATCATTCAACGACGAACAACCCATCCCCTCCGACCTCCCACCCGCCCAAATCTCCCTGACCGACTGCCTCGCCTGCTCCGGCTGCGTCACATCCGCCGAAGCCATACTCGTATCTATGCAATCACATGCCGAAGTCCTCCAAGAACTCGATTCTGCGCCTGCGCTAAGACTGCGTGGCAACACAGCCGGTACTGGGGTTGGAATTGAGAATTTGGATAGTGGGGGACGCATATATGTCGCGAGTGTGAGTCCACAGTCGAGAGCGAGTATTGCGGCTACATTTGGGGTTACAGATAGAGAGGCGGGGTATATGATTGAGCATTTGTTGTGTGGGCCGAAGGGGATTAAAAATAGGGCGGTTTATAGGAATGGGTTTCAGTGGGTTGTGGATACGAATGTGGCCAGGGAAGCATGTTTGGTGCTTGGGGCTGATGAAGTGATGGTTTCAATGCTTGAGGATGAGAAGAATTCAGGTGGGGTTGAGCATGGCGCGGCAGAGAAGCAGCCAAAGAAGCCAATACTCACGTCGTCTTGTCCTGGTTGGATATGTTACGCAGAGAAGACGCACCCACATGTGTTACCTCATTTATCACGACTGAAGTCACCGCAAGCATTGATGGGAACATTACTAAAGACGACATTGAGTCGGAAGCTTGGCATTTCAGCAGATAGGATCTGGCATGTCGCTATAATGCCATGCTTTGACAAGAAGCTTGAAGCAAGTCGGGAAGAGCTCACAGATGCGGTTTGGGAGGGTACTAGCACTCGTGGTATCCGAGATGTTGATTCTGTCATCACGAGTAAGGAGCTTCTTATGCTTGCCGATTCCAGACGCATCGATTTCTCTACCCTCCCCCGTACGCCACCACCCGCCTCCTCACGGATACCGTTCCCAGATCAGAAGCTGAATTCATTCCTCTTTCCGCCACCTCGGCGGTGTAAGAACAAGCCAGAGGCAGGTACATCTGGAGGCAACCTATATTATATCTTACAATACTTTGCGTCTCAACACCAAGGCGCCACAGTCCAAACGAGCCGTGGACGTAATGCAGATGTGGTTGAATATACCGTGACATCTTTGGCGGGTGAAACGCTCCTGAAGGCTGCTCGATACAATGGTTTCCGAAATATTCAGAACCTTGTCCGGAGATTGAAGCCTGCCAAAGCTTCCCGCATGCCTGGCGGGAAACCCATCGGAAGCGCTAGGCGGCCAGGTGGAAAGCCTACTGAACCAGGTTATTCCTATGTCGAAGTCATGGCATGTCCGGGCGGTTGTACGAACGGCGGTGGCCAGATAAAGGTCGATGACCCACTGGTCGCAGATCGTGAAGCTTCGGATATAAAGCCCGGGCCTGCCGAGCGGAAAGCTTGGCTAGCCCAAGTTGATGAAGCGTACTTCTCTGGAGAAGATAGCGTAGAGGAGAATACGATCCAGGATGTTCGTGGTGATATGGTAGAAGGGATTTATCCTTCATATATTAGAGATACCATGTCGCATTGGGCGACCACAACAGGTCTAGACTTAGATAGACTGGTATATACCAGCTATCGCGAGGTAGTCAGTGATGTCGGTAAGACTGGCGACACCCAAAAGGTGATAGAGATAGCCGGTAAGATCGGTGGAGGTTGGTAATCTAGAGCAGAGAATCAACTCATTTCCCACCTCTATTTGCGAATCCTCCTCGGCCATTAGGGTCTGGTCCTCTTGGTGACCGAATAACTTGCTCATCTTCTCGAGGTGTTGATTGTCCTGATCGTGAAGCTTCACCATTGCGCTTTTGAATCGTGACTCCGGGTTTGGGTGTATAATTTGGACCGAAGAGCTCCCTGTTCCCCGACTGACTATCAGGCCGACGACTTTCTTGCCGGTCACCTCCCCTACCTCGACCCTTTCCTCTATTCCCCCGCGCATTCCCATCTTCCCCAGGTGGAGTAACAGTGCCAGGTGTGGAACTTCCGGACTTAGGTCCTGTTCCCAATATCCTTGCCCGGGCTTCATCATATCTCTTCTGCTTCTCCTCCCTATCCCGCTGCGCCCTAGCTCTCAATTCCTCCGGAGTATGCTGGACCTTCTTCTGATCTTCCTCATCATCTTCATCCTCCAACGTCATCTTCGCCAGGCCCGTAAGGGGATCAACACGCTGTACTACCTTCGGGGCAGGTTTGCGACTGAGTACCTTGAGCGCGGGTTTGAATTCTTGCTTGAGAGGAACATTATCTCGTGCAGCGAGGAAGAATGGGGTTTCTGGTTTCTCACTTCGCCCGTATTAGCCCAAGTTTCTAAAAACAAAATAGAAGAACATACGCAGATTCCCAAATTTTCTTATTCGTCTCAGCATGCATGGCAAGGCGCTCGGCCTTTGTAATTTTAACCAGCTCCTCTTCTTTCTCAGCCTCAGCTATCGCATCTACCTTATCAGCTTGGGATTCCCAATCATCATCCCATGCGTCTGGGACGGCGGCCTTCTTGTTCATCTTTGAGTATTGTTCTTTGAAAAGTGGGAATGGAGGGGTTGTGAAATTTGGTGGGTTTTGGATTTATTGTAGGGGTTCGGCTACAGTTGCTTGGCACTACTAGTACTAGTAGTGGACGGAATGTGGGGGAAGCTGCAGGCACCGATTATTCTATAGGTAAAACATTTGAGCTATTTTATCTGAACTCAGCGACACGAGAACTTTGAGAACAAGACTACTAGTACGCTTACAGGGAATGAATCATAAGATAAGGATATAAAATGGCGTGTAAGTTTAG
>Ga0182030_10004016_pt1 | contig 31371 bp, 24 predicted proteins | sample 812S3MmetaG_FD_121299 | JGI IMG/M metagenome (GOLD analysis project Ga0182030, IMG submission 121299) | Permafrost microbial communities from Stordalen Mire, Sweden - 812S3M metaG (Illumina Assembly) | ecosystem: Environmental > Terrestrial > Soil > Wetlands > Permafrost | place: Sweden...
AGTTCCCCTGTCCCAATCCTGTATAGCGCCCGAAAGTATCTCGCTGGCCGAGGCCGAGCCCTGGTTTATCAATACGCATAAATCACCCTTCTCAAAAAGTCCCGGCTTGCCTGCCAGGTAATCTTGCCGGTCGTAGGCCTTTCCTTTGGTGTATAGCATCAATTTTTCGCCCGATATCAATTCATCAGCTATTGATGTGGCCGCCTGTAAATATCCCCCGGGGTTATCGCGCAGGTCAATGATTAATTTCTTCATGCCCTTATCCTGCAGGGCGTGTATTTTTTGTACAAACTCCTCGTGGGTATTGGCGCTAAATTCGGTAATGCGGATATAGCCTATTTCGGGTGTTGCCATGTAGGCTGCGTCAACGCTGTAAAGGGGTATCCGGTCGCGGGCAATCTGAAAATCGAGGAGGTGGTTTACGCCACTGCGCAGAACTGTAACTTTAACCTTGGTGTCTTTGGGCCCCCGAAGGCGTGTCTTCACCGAGGTATCTTTTATTTTTACACCGGCCACAATGCTGTCGTTAATTTTTATAATGCGGTCACCGGCCCTTATGCCAATTAATTCCGATGGGCCACTGGGTATGGCAGTTACCACCGTAATGGTATCCTGCACAATGTAAAACTCGATGCCGATACCTTCAAAATTACCTTCCAGGCCCTCATTCATCTCACTGACATCCTTGGCAGGTATATAAACCGAATGTGGGTCCAGGCTCGAAAGAATCTTATCAATACTCTTATCTACAAGCTGGGTGCGGTTAATGGTATCAACGTATTTAAGGCTGATGTAATTGAGAATATCTTCAATCTTATCATAATTGCGGTTACCTATAGTTTGCTTGCCTACGGTAATTGAATTGATAACAAAGCCCAGCATTACGCCAAAAGCCAGTATCAGGGCATAAATAAACGGGGCATAGGGGTTTGATGTTGACTGCGGTTTCCGGATATTTGAGTATCCGGGTAATTTATCATCGTTGTTATCCATTCAGCTAAATTGAGCGGCAAAAATAAAATTAACTTTGGCACTGATTAACCAAAAAATGCAAAGGGTGTGCCGAAAGGCATGGGAAGACGATTTGTTGTGAGATTTCTGAATTATGATTTATGAATTATGAATTTTTAAAACAGAAGGCAAGAGGGTGGGTTTAAGTATGCGTATGATTTTCTTTTAGAAGCCCTTGTTTGGTATTTAATCCTAAATCACAATTCATAAATCAGAAATCATAAATCAGCAATCATAAATCCGTCCACCGAAACCAAAATGAAAATAACAGAGTCACCATCCTTATACCGCCATCTCGAAAAGATGGACACCCATCAATTGCTGGTAAACATTAACCACGAAGACCAAACTGTGGCATTGTCTGTACAAAAAGCGTTGCCGCAAATTGAAAAGCTGGTTGATGCCATTGCCGATAAAATGCTGGCCGGGGGGCGTTTATTCTACCTGGGCGCAGGCACCAGCGGACGGCTGGGTATTGTAGATGCCAGCGAGTGCCCACCCACCTATGGGGTACCGCAAGGCCTTGTAATAGGATTAATTGCCGGCGGAGACAGTGCAATCAGAAAAGCAGTTGAGTTTGCCGAAGATAACACGGAACAGGGATGGAAAGACCTGCAGCAATACCAGGTAAGCGATAAAGATGTAGTTATAGGCATTGCGGCATCGGGCGGCACACCTTATGTGGTGGGGGCTTTAAAGGCTTGCAGGGCTAACGGTATTATAACCGGTTGCATAACCTGCAATCCTCAATCGCCCATAGCTGAACAGGCAGATTACCCGGTGGAAGTAATTACCGGCCCCGAATTTGTTACCGGCAGCACCCGCATGAAAGCCGGCACTGCCCAAAAACTGGTTTTAAATATGATAAGCACGGCAGTAATGATAAAAATTGGCCGGGTAGAGGATAACAAAATGGTGAATATGCAATTAAGCAACGATAAACTGGTAAACCGCGGAACTTTGATGGTAATGGAGGATACAGGGCTCAACCACGATGACAGCCGGAAACTACTACTACAACATGGCAGCGTAAAAAAGGCGGTTGAAAGTTTCAGGCTTATGACCTGATCTTTTCTACATTTATGCTTTTAATTTAAACAGAAAGCATACCAGGGCACCGGAGTTAAACCAACTTATAAACTATTGATTTACGCAGGTATAACCCTGGGCTTCCCATCCTTTAACAGTCAGGTTAAGGCCTTTGGTTCCATCTGGAAAGTCTTTTGAGCAATAAGTTGACACCTGAACCGGGGCACCTTGGAAAGTACAAGTAACGCATTTCTTACAGGAAGAAAAACAAAAAACAGCTGCAGAAAAAATGATAAAAAGTAATACTGAACGTTTCATAGGCGAATTTAATGACAACAAATTTGAAAGAAAGAATTGTATTTCCAAAATTTGCGGCATGAGTAAATACCGAAACCTGCTGTGCCTGCTACTTCCTTTGTTAAGTTTTGCCCACATTACCTGCGCCCAACCCGAAACCACCAAATCAGGCGACCTGTTCTCCATAAAGCTCGTTGACGGGTTAAATACTATTCTGATGCCTCTGTCCCAGGCGGTCAATACCGAAATTACTTTCAGTATAAAAACCGGTAGCATGTACGAAACAGACTCTATAAGCGGCATGTCGAACCTGGTGGTGAAAATATTTAATCAGAAAATTATCAATGCCCTTAAAAGCGGTAAAGGGCTATTAACTACTCAAAATGTAACTTTTGAAGGTTATGCAACCACCGAACACGCTATTTTTAAATTTACTACTAGCGCTCAAAATCTAACGCCGTGCCTCAGCCTGTTCCGCGACTCGGTTTTTAACGGGAAAATATATCAGTCAGAAATTAACCCCGTCCGCAACATCATTTTGCAGCAATTTGAAGATGCCAGGCACGACAAAAAGAAAATATTTGAGGAAAGGCTTTTACAAGGACTGTACGTTCAGGACCATCAAAAACTTGAAGTGGCCGGCAACGGAAAAGAAATAAAAGATTTTGACAGAAGTAGCATAACCGGCTTTTTCAAACGGTATTATGTACCTAATAACACCTTTATGACCATTACAGGGCCAATAGATGGCGTTACAGTTGAAAATACCCTTGAAAGTTTATTTAAGACCGTGATGAGAAGCGAATTTGACCCGGAAACAGTAACCAAAATTGTTGACCTGCGGCCTATGGCTTATAATACCCAGTTTATTGTAAATGATACATCAGCTACCCCTGAGTTTCAGATATGCTGGCAGTTTCCGGGTACCGATAATAACTTTCAGGATAGTTATGCAGCGTTTTTACTAAACGCCATATTGAACGACAAAAACAATTTTATCCAGGCTAAGGTAGCTAAAATGGGGTGTAAAAAATTTACGGTTCAATACGATGCCAATAACTTCAACGGCATTTTTCGCATAACGCTGCAGCCATCAAAGAAAAACATGTTTGAAACTTACCAGTTTGTAATAAACGAGCTGGGCCGTTTAAACAAAACCCTGGTTAACGATGTAATGATTACTGCGGCCAAAATACAATTCAAAAAGGAATATGAAAGCCTGAAAAAATCAAAAGAATATCCGCAATGGATTGTAAAGTACACCACCTTTAACGACGAGAATTATTTCCCCGCTTTGCTTGATAGCGTAATGGCAGTTACCCCTAAACAACTGGAAACCTTTGTAATTGATTACTTTAACCAAAGCCCCCATATTGCAGGTTTAAGAATTAGCCAGGCTGACCGCGAAGGTTTAAAAGTTGATTCCTTTTTTACAGACCTCGATCAATCTGTAGCCAGATATGTTTTTACCTACCGGCAAAATGTTACTACACTGGAAGGCGCCGATAATGAACTTAAACTTCGTAACCTGTTACAGTGGGTAACCATTAATCCGGATATTAATATACAGGTAAACGGTTTTAGCGATGAGCATGAATATAACCGCACTACCGATGAAGACTCGATTGTAGCTTTTATTGACTCAATGCCATCGTTCAGCAGGGTAACTTCCGAAATCATAAAAAAGAAGCGCACTATAAGGCCTGAACTGGCCCGCGCTGCAAAAATTGTAAGGTATCTGTATGACCATGGCATTTCGGCTGAACGCCTGGATGGAACCGCTATGATGTATAAGTCCGAAAACAAACAAGATGCCGCCGACAATATGAAATGCACGCTTACACTCAATAAACTTAGAAAAAGCCCATCGCTTTACGAATACCATTATGGAAAAAAGAAGGAGTGACATGATGTGTTCAGGTGCCCAGGTGTTCAAGTGTTCAGGTATTAAATCGCCATTTGGCCTAACCAAACAACTTTAATTCATTACAACAAAATCACTTGAACACCTGAACACTTGAACACATAAACACAACAAAACAAAACAATGCACGGAAAAACGCCTAAAGAATCGACCGTTATAATGACGGAAATAGTGTTGCCTAACGATACCAATTCGCTGGGAAATTTACGGGGTGGAAGGATTTTACATTGGATGGATATAGCCTCTGCTATTGCGGCTGGTAAACATTCAAATGCTGTAGTAGTAACCGCCTCGGTAGATAATGTTTCCTTTGAAAACCCTATCAAGTTAGGGGATGTGGTAACTATAACAGCAAAGGTTACGCGCACATTTCAAACCTCTATGGAAACCCACATGCAGGTATGGGCCGAAAACCTGCCTTCGCAAAACCGGTATAAATGCAACGAAGCCTATTACACATTTGTGGCGCTTGATAGTAATGGAAGGCCTAAAAAAGCCAATCCGCTGATACCCGAAACGGAGGAGGAGAAAAAGATGTTTGATTCTGCCATGGCCCGTCGCGAACTACGCCTTGTGCTTGCCGGCAAACTAAAAATGGCTGACTCCAATGAATTGAAAAAGAGTTTTGAAATCAATTAATCAGCCGACTATCTCTGATTAAGTGGTTTTTTGTATCATACGGTGACCCCTCCGTTTGCGGCTGGTCTTTTGTTTAAAGTCATTCGAGATAACGCTTACGTTACCGTCTACTTCAAGCACCGCAAGGTCAACGTCTTCTATTCTTTCAATACCGTGCTCACGCACCGCAGCTTTCAGTTCATCCATCGAAAACAAAGCATGGTCGCAATTCTGATGAAGTACTTTGCCGTTATAAATCAACAATACGGCATGCCCCTGCACAGCGTCACTGAACTTTGGAAATTTCTTAATCAGATATTTAAAGATATAGTTAACCACAAAAAGGCCCGATGCTGCAGCTATGCCACCTGCCACTGTCGAGTCCTGCCCTACCATGGCGTTTTGCACCGCATTGCTTATCAGCAAAATAAATACCAGGTCAATAACCGATAACTGCGCTAATTCCTTCTTGCCAAAAAAACGGATAGCAAAAACTATAAAAAGGTAAATGATGGTAGACTTTAAACTGATAATTAAAAGCCCTGTAATATTTTCTATCCCCATATCAATTAAAATTCTTTAACCAGTAATCCAAACAGGCTATCCGCCAAACCAGTGCTGCATTTTTTATGTTCCCGGCTTTATACTCATCCACAGTTTTCTTAGCTACCTGCGCGTTTATCCAATCCATCTTTTTATAATCAATATCCAGCAGGTGCTTTAACGGCCCGTTTAACCATTCCACTTCGCCCGGGGTTACAAACCCCTTTTTGTCCTTCCGGGCATATATATCATAAGGCAAAATATCCTTTACCGATTCGCGCAAAATATACTTTGTCTCTGCTTTAGGGCTTATCCGGTCTTCATCGGTAAGGCTAAACGCAAACTCAATAAGTTGGTGATTTAAAAACGGCACCCTCGACTCAATTGAATACTGCATGCTCTTTCTATCCTCAAAATACAGAATGGGCTGCAAAGTGGTATTAAAAATAAGGTGATACAGGAAATTATCGAGCTTGCTGCCCGGTTTCTTCGCCACATGAATACTCATTTCATCCTGCAACAATGGCTGATATTTCCGGTACTCCAGCTGCAACATCATGTCTTCATCACTAAATGCGCTTGCAATACCTTTAGCTAAAAAATCAAGCTTCTTGCCGGCGCTAAAATTTTCACGCGATGCAACACCATTCAAAAGTTTAAGCGCCTGGCCAAACTTGCCACTGCCTATTTTAGTACCCAATATGCGGTAGATTGAGTGAAGATACCCCCCCAGGTATTCATCAGCCCCCTGCCCGTCATTAACCACGGTAACACCGTTTTCCTTAGCCAGCCTCATTACAAAAAATCCGGCTAAGTGACTTGAACCCCAAACCGGCACATCACTCTGGTAAGCGGCTGAGTGCCATAAATCTGCCACATCATTAGCCTTGGGCTCATAATAGTAAGGCACTACGTTGGGATATTTTTTTACTACCTCGCGCACAAACGGGCGTTCATCTACCTTACCGGCACCTTCAAAAAATATAGTAAAACTCTTAATCTTTGTTTCCGGATATAAATTGCAAAAAGCCGAGGCAATAGCCGAGCTGTCAAGTCCACCGCTCAAACAAATTCCGTTCGCCACATCGCTTCTTGAATGTAGTTTAACCGAATCCATAAACAGCGACTTGAAAGTTTCTTTCTTCTCCTCCCAGGTCAGGCTGCTTTTCTTAATATTCTGAAGGTCAATATCCCAGTATTGTTTAATCGTAATCCTGTTATTTTCCCAAACCAGATTATGGGCTGCAGGTAAAGTTTTTAAATGTTTATAGGCCGTTTGCTCCTCGTTCTCTACCCAGCCAAAGGCTAACCCCCTGTTTAGCTGGGCCGTGTTTAATTCAAAATTAAAGCCATGTATCAGTTTCAGCGCCTTTATTTCGGAACCAAACCACATACTTTCGCCTATCTGGTAAAAGTAAAACGGCTTAATACCAAAGCGGTCGCGGCTGCAAAAAAGTTTATTCCTTTGCTTATCCCATAGTGCAAAAGACCACATGCCAATAAAGCGGTCAACACAGTTTTCTCCCCACTCCATATAGGCGGCACAAAGCACCTCCGTATCACTGCTGGTCCGGAACTGATGCCCCGCCTTTTGCAATGTTACCTTTAGCTCTATATAGTTATAAATCTCCCCGTTAAAAGCAATCACCAAACCCTCGTAATGAAAAGGCTGGTTAGCTTCTTCCGAAAGGTCTATAATCTTTAACCGGTTGTGGCCAAGGCAAATCTGGTCCTCAATAAAAAACGACGATGCTTCAGGGCCGCGGTGGTTAATGCTTTTCAGCATCCGCCCTATTAATTCTGCTTTTTCATCGGCCGTTGAACGCCCGTCTACCATTCCGGCTATACCACACATGTAATTGAATTAAATTGTCTGAACCTTGATTTATAGGATTAAATGATTTTCTTAATTTTCAATCCGTCGTAAGGCAAATATATCAGTATATAATCAACGTAACACCCACTATTGCAAATCACGGTTCAGAAATTTGTCCTATTTTGAGCCCGTTATAATGAGCAGTGCCATACATATTTACATTTCGCCCGATACCGCCCGGCAGGAGCTTATAAAACATACGCTCAGTCTTATTTTTTTCAACAAGGGGCATAGTTGCGCTTTTACTGCTCATAAAGATGATGCCCTCATAACAATTGGTTATAGCGACCAAAACGATTTTATAATCTCTGAAAATTTCCATCAGTTATTAGGTCAAAATGTTTTCAGTCACCAACAACAACTGTCACACAACGGAAATATTGTAAATAAGTTTGGCGGCACCGACTTTATTAGCACAATTTCATACCTCGTTAACTCTTTTCAGGAGTATTACGATAACGACCCAGACCAATACGGCCGGTTTAAATACACCAACAGCCTGCAGCACCAGCTCAGCAGTGTTGAAAACAATACTGCTCAACAGATAATTGATTACCTGTTTACCTCACATCCAAAACTAAAAGAGCTAAAAACTTCGGCCAGAAAATCGCGGGTGTTTTTAACCCATGATATTGACTCTGTTTATGGTTCAGTTAAAGAAGATGGCCGTTACGCTTTGGATAAGTTGATGCCCATGCAGATTTTAAGGCTGATATACAATGCTACCCTGGGCACACCCGATTGGCTGAACATGAGTAAAATAATGAAGCTAGAAGCTGAATATGGCTTTAAATCTACCTTCTACTGGCTGCTGGTAAAAAACAAACAAAACAGCGATTATGACTTTCATTCGCCTCCAATTGCCAAAGCATTTGAAGGAGTTAAACAAAGCGGGGGCGAAAACGGCCTCCACAAAAGTATGGGAGAAAGCAGTTTTAGTGAGGAGATAAAAACCTTTGGCACCATGCCCCGGGGAAACCGGTTCCACTTTCTCAAATTTACTTTGCCGCAAGGATATGATTTGATAGAAGAAAATGCATTGCAACTCGATACCTCGCTCGGCTTTAGCCCGGTATTCGGTTTGCGCAATTCTTTCGGACAACCATTCCGCCCATTTAACCTGGCAAAAAACAGGCCTTATAATTTTGTGGAAGTACCTCAAATATTGATGGATCGCACCTTCTACAATCTGAATATGCCCATTGTCGAAGCAAAAAAGAAGTTTTTTGATTTTGTAGAAAAGAACAAATACAACTGCGTGTTTACCTTAAATTTTCACAACAACTTTTTTACTGAGCTAAAATACCGCGGCTATTCGCAACTTTACCGCGATATACTGGCAGGGTTAAAGGAATTAGGGATTGAAGGAATAATGCAGAGCGAGATTATTGAGGAGTATTATAAATTATGAAAGAGAAAAAAAGCAAAAAAAGAAACGGCACCAACAAGATGCGTCATTGCGAATGCCGCTTTGGGCATGAAGCAATCCCGAAGCGATGAAGGCTGACTTTAATATTTCAGACAACCCCAGATAGTTCTGGGATTGCTTCGCAAAGCCTTGCAATGACGCATCTTTTTTAATTTGCCCTTTCAAAAACTTTGTGTCTTAGTGCCTTTGTGGCAAAAGAAATTGGTAATTAGATGAACAACAACCAGAAGAAAATCCTTTTACTTGATGCCGCCAACCAAAACACCCTGGCCATTTTAAGGCATTTGGGTAAAAAGGGATATATTATAGACTTATGTGGTACGCAAAAAGCTTCATTGGCGATGTTTTCGAAATACTCCCGAAAGAAATTTATCATTAACGAGGCCCAGAAGAACGAAGCAGGTTTTATAACCGACATTATTAAAATCCTTTCAGAAGAAAAATACGACCTGCTGATGCCCGTGGGCTTTAAGTCTTACAGGGCTTGTGCAAGGCACCAGGATTTGATTAAAACCCACACCAATCTAATCATCACCTCTAACGATAACATTGAACTTGCGGCCGATAAAAGAAGGACTAACGCCGTTGCGGAGACCCTTGGCGTGCCGGTTCCACGAACATTTATACCGTTATCAAGTGAGGAAGTGCAGAGCCTGCAACTATCTTTCCCTTGCGTGGTTAAAGCTCCTTTTGAATCAGGTAAAAACATCGTAGAATATGCCAATAACCGGGAAGAATTATTGAGCAAATTCAACGCCATGTGCGCAAAGAATAACTTTAAATCGCCCGATCTGCCCATTGTTCAGGAGTATATTGTAGGAGAAGGTTTCGGCTTTTTTGCCTACTATGATAACGGCGTTTGTAAAAGAACTTTCACTCACCATCGTATCAGGGAATATCCTGTAACCGGTGGTGCCAGTGTATGCGCCGAATCGTTCCGCGACCCAAAATTGAACGAATACGGCAAAAAGATACTCGACCATTTAAAATGGAACGGTGTTGCTATGGTTGAGTTTAAAAAAGACAATAACGATGGCGTTTACAAATTAATGGAGATAAACCCAAAATTCTGGGGCTCGCTGGAGCTTGCCTTGTCGTCCGGGGTTGAGTTTGATGAGATGCTGATTGCAAAGGCTTCGGGTGAAGAAATTGCTGCATCAGATGCATTTACTGATACTACCTTTCAGTGGGTTTTAAACGGTGAGGTGTTTCACGGTTTGGAACGTCCATCAACCATACCCAAAATTATAAGCACCCTATTCTATTCTAAAAAAGACTGGAGGCTGTTAGACCCTCTGCCAAACCTTTACCAACTGGCCTTCATTTTTGTACACTACTATAAAAAACTAAAAGGCTGAAATGTTTGCAGTAGATTTCCATACCCACACCAACCACTCGTACGACTCTATGATGAGGCCGGAAAAGATATTGCGCCTGGCTAAGGCCCGCGGGTTAAATGGAATTGTCATTTCCGACCACGATACAATTAAAGGCGGGGTTGAATGTGCTGCCTTAAACAAAGACGAAAACTTTAAAGTTTACATAGCATCAGAAGTAAAAACCAGTGTGGGTGATATAACCGGTATTAACTTAAAGGCGGAAATAACGGCCACTAACTTTAGCGAAGTAGTGCAACAGATAAAAGCACAGGGCGGATTGGTGTTGCTCGTCCACCCCTATCATCACCACAAGCTGGATGAAATAAACTTTGATGCCATTGACCTTGTAGAAGGCTACAACGGCCGCGAGTTTCCTGCCAATAACTTAAAGGCAGTTGAACTGGCAAAAAAATATAACAAGCCTATTATAGCGGGAAGCGATGCCCACGTTTACAGCGAAGTTGCCAATTGCCGCACCTTTTACCATGATTTAAACGACCTTACCAAGCCCGTCAGTTTTGAAGGCCAGCGCAATTCTGTTTTTGCTGAGCCAGCCAGCCAGTTTATTAAGGCCTACAAAAAGCAGAGCCCTGAGCTTTTATTTAAATGGGTGAAGTGGGTGCCTAAGTATTTGGTGAGGAGGATGAAGTAGATTGGCATTAAGCCATGAAATTGTGACTGGTTTTTCTTATCTTTAAATCATGCAAAAGGTAGTGCGCATATTAAAGCCGGGAGAGAAATCTAATGACCGGGATTATTGGATGAGTAAATCACCTGCCGAACGTATTTCCGCCATTGAATTTCTTCGCCTTCAATACCCAGGATATGAGGATCAACTTTCCCAAGGACTTCGCCGGGTTTGTAACATTATTAGAAAAACACAAGGTTGAATATTTAGTAGTTGTAGGATATGCCGTTGGCTTTTGGGGCCATGTTCGGTTCACCGGCGATCTTGACATTTGGTTAAAACCTACATCAGACAATGCTATAAAAATCCTTTCGGCAATAAATGATTTCGGGTTTGGAAGTTTAAATCTGCAAAAAGAAGATTTTACTACGGTTGGCAATGTAATCCAGTTGGGCTATCCTCCGCTGCGAATTGATCTGATGAACGATATTGATGGCGTGACATTTGATGACAGTTTTAAAAATAAAGTAGTAGAAAATTTTGATGGCTTTATCTATAAGTTCATCAGCTATGACGACCTCATAAAAAATAAAAAGTCGAGCGGAAGAAATAAGGATCTTACTGACCTGGACCATTTATGAGATAGGTATATTAAGTATTGGCTAAGAAGAACGTTTTAACCGATATTCGCTTCGACCTTTCTACTCTTATTGCAATAAAAGATTACACCTTCCTATACCCCTTCGGTTTCCAAATCCGCAGATTAAACGCCAGTCCTCCGGTAAACTTCAGTTCATCTAAACGCTGGGTCGTCGGCAAAGTGCTTGTTACCTGACCCACTACACCTTGCACCTTTACAAAAAAGTGAAAAATGGAACCCACGTAATAATTGCAACCGATAGATGCAGAAGCCAATGGTACCGGTGTGTATGGCGTATTTTTTATAATCCCTTCTTCGCTATACGCAACCTGCACCAAGCCAACACCGGGAGTAAAAGAAACAAAAGGGTCCCAGCGGCTGGGTTTTAAAAAATGGTATTCTGCACCCCAGAATAAAGCTTCATTCTTTTTAATTCCGGTTGGCCCTGCGGCGGCGGTGGCGAAGGAACCCCAGAGGGCGCCCTCCATCGCAAAGTTGTTATCTAAAAAAAGGGCAGCATCACCATCCACATAGGCAGTTACCGTTTTTTGTGCAAATAAATAACCCGGTGCAAGGTCGCCCTGTGCAATGGCGCAACCGGTGCGTTCTTCCCATATTTTTTGGGCTTGCGTTGTTTTGCAAATAAATGCAAGCATCAGTATTAGCATTATCTTATTTAACATGGTGCTCATTTTTACAGGTGAAGTAATTACGCCATTTTTCTTTTCGTATTCCATAATCTGCCAATCTTGTAATGGGCACTGAATATGATCATGATGTGACCCTCCCACCCTGCTCCTTTTTCATTGGTAACTGTAACTGTGCCATCAGGGTTCAGGTTTGTATCCAGGTCATCGCCAAGGTGAAGGTCGTATAAGGTAGAAAGAGAGACATCAAAACGCGGGGTTATATTATAGTGACAACCCAGTTCCATTTGTACTGCTGCGGTAGCTTTACTGTGTAGTTGCTGGTTTTCGCCATCCAATTGAACGCTGGTATAATCAAAACATTGACCTGCAGCTATAAAAGGTGTAAATTTTCGTTTAAAGCCGTTTGGGTCGAGCACATAAAACATAACGTTCCATCCAATGTGCGCATCAACCCGGTGGGCTTTGTTGTAAAGATTGGAAGTAACATAATCGCCAAACCACTCGGTGTTTAACCTGTTCAGCAATTGCAGGCGCAGCGATCCACCGGTGCCAATACCCGGCGACTTAGGGGCATCGGTAAAAATATTTATATCGGTACGCGCTCCAAACGATACCATACCGCCATCATCATCTGTAAATATTTTTTTGATTTTGTGTGGGGTTGTAACGGTATCCTGGGCCTGCAATTTCAACTGGGGAATCAGTGAAAGGAATAGCAAAACCAAAAGCAGATTGCGGCTTTTCATAGGTATGGGTTTTGAAGAACAATCATGTTATATGTTTGCCCTTTCAATACTCAACGCAGGAATTTTACCGATATTGTAAAGTGTGGGGAACGCTTAGCTTATAAGATGTCGCCATCTGACAGAAACCGGTTGGCGAGGACGCCGAACCGGGAGCCCTGGTGGTTTGGCGTCCTCGCCAACCACTTATACGTCGATTGACAATTTGGTTTGCGCCCAATCAATCTTTTTCTTCTCACAGAATAGATTTTTAACTTACATTTAACGGCAATTCTACCATCAATAAACGCTATGTTAACCAAGAAGGCCAAGTACGCAATTAAGGCAATGATTTATCTTTCTAAGAAGAAAAAAGGGGAGCATGCTTTAATAAGTGAGATATCTGAAAGCGAGCACATCCCAAAAAAGTTTTTAGAAACCATCCTGCTCGACCTGCGCAAAGCCGGTTACCTGGGCAGCAAAAAAGGAAAGGGCGGCGGCTATTATCTTATCAAACCACCTGAGGAAGTGAACATGGCCGATGTGCTCCGCTTGTTTGAAGGCGCCATTGCCCTGGTGCCCTGCGTAGCGCACAAATATTACGAACGCTGCGAAGAATGTACCGATGAAGAAACCTGCGGTATCCGCGAAGTATTCAGAATAGTCCGCGAACAAACGGTAGCTATTTTGAAAGAAAATAATTTTGCCGAGGTAATTGCGAAGGAGAAGAAGTTAAAGAAGCAGGCGGCGAAGAAGTAAATGCGGGGACGCTGATTTATTATGATGGTTATGATCAATACAAAATTTTACAAAAACTTCGCTGTATTTTTCAAGATAGCGAGGCTCCCGGCCGTTGATAGATTCTTATGGATTTAAATCATAATCATCATAATAAATCAGCGTGCCCTGTACTAAGTATTCACATGCAACCCCTTCAGCACATAAATATTAAACACAAAAAAGAGGTAAATATAAATCCATAGCCCGTCAACAAAGTGCCAGTAGGTGCAAAGCAGGCCCACCTTCATTTTATTTACCGGGTCCGATTCGAAAAGAAGCAGTTTAACGGGGTCTGTGCTTTTATCAAGTGCTTTAATGGCAAACCAAACCAGCAACATTACTCCCACCGCCAGGTGTAAAAGGTGCATGCCCGAAATAAAATACAGGTAGGCGCCGGCAATATTATTCTTCAACACAATGCCATGAACCTTTAGCTCCTGCCAGGCAGTTATCTGAAAAAACATAAATGCAATACTAAGTCCCGCAGTAACCAGCAGGCCTGTTAAATATCCTTTTGCATCGTCATTATCCATCGCCTTGCGCACCATCGCCATGCTATAACTCGAAACAAGGATAATAATGGTATTAGCATGAAAAAGGAAGGGCAATTTGAAGTTATTAAACCCTGTACCCACGGTTGTCAGAAAGTAAGAAATAGACACAAACAAAAACGCCGATGAAATGCTTACGCACACCAAATAGGTAAAAACACGCATAGGGTGGTATTTCAACCTTTGCTCCATCCTTTCACGGATATCGCCTGCATCGTGTATTTTGGTTGCTTTCGACACAAATTTTTGTTTAGACTTAATCTAAATAGTCCTGTAAATGGTTACATTTGCACGAATATAAAACATCAACGCTCAAGTTTTTGTTAATAGTATAGCGGTTTGATTCAAAATTCAGGCCATCTGCCCTTTTTATGACTGAGAATGATAAAATAATTGAGGAAGTAACACAAAGCGACTATAAATATGGTTTCGTAACCAATATTGAGCAGGAGTTTGCCCTAAAAGGCCTTAGCGAGGATACTGTTCGCTTTATTTCTGCAAAGAAAGGCGAGCCCGAATGGATGCTGGAATGGAGGCTAAAAGGGTATAGGGCCTGGTTAAAGATGGAGCAACCCCATTGGCAAAATGTAAGCTTCCCCAATATTGACTTTCAAAGCATTATATACTACGCGGCCACCAAGAAAAAGAAAAAGGTTAACAGCCTGGATGATATAGACCCCGAAATACTGGCCACTTACAAAAAACTGGGCATTCCCATCCAGGAACAAAAGGTACTAGCAGGTGTAGCAGTTGATTATGTAATGGATTCTGAAAGCGTTATCACTACCTTTCGCGAAAGCCTGAAGGAAAAGGGCATTATTTTCTGCTCTATTTCAGAAGCAGTGAAAGATTACCCCGATTTGGTGAAGCAATATCTGGGTTCGGTAGTTCCCCAACGCGATAACTTCTACGCCGCCTTAAACAGCGCCGTATTCAGCGATGGCAGCTTTGTTTACATTCCCAAAGGTGTTCGCTGCCCTATGGAACTTTCTACTTACTTCCGCATCAATGCCGAAAACACCGGGCAGTTTGAAAGAACATTGATTATTGCCGATGAAGGCAGTTATGTGTCTTACCTGGAAGGATGCACCGCTCCTATGCGCGATGAAAACCAGTTACACGCCGCAGTGGTTGAACTGGTAACACATGATAATGCAGAAATAAAATACTCTACTGTTCAAAACTGGTACCCCGGTGATAAGAATGGAAAAGGCGGTATTTACAACTTTGTTACCAAGCGCGGCCTTTGCAAAGGCATAAACTCAAAAATAAGCTGGACCCAGGTTGAAACCGGGAGCGCCATTACCTGGAAATACCCCAGCTGCATTTTAAAAGGAGATAATTCAATCGGTGAGTTTTATTCCGTTGCTGTTACCAACAATTACCAGCAGGCTGATACCGGCACCAAAATGATTCATATTGGTAAAAACACCCGTAGCCGTATTGTAAGCAAGGGTATTTCTGCCGGAAAAAGCCAAAACTCGTACCGTGGATTGGTGCAAATACACCGCACCGCAGATAATGCCTATAATTCATCGCAGTGCGATAGTTTGTTGATTGGCGACCGCTGCGGAGCGCATACCTTCCCTTATCTTGAAATAAAAAACAACTCCGGCAAGGTTGAGCATGAGGCAACCACCTCAAAAATTGGCGAAGACCTGTTGTTTTATTGCAACCAGAGGGGGTTAAGTAATGAAGAGGCTGTTAGCATGATTATAAACGGATATTGCAAAGAGGTTTTTCAGCACCTTCCTATGGAATTTGCGGTGGAGGCAACAAAACTTTTGGCAATTTCATTGGAAGGAAGCGTTGGCTAAGATGAAATGAATTAACTTAGCAAAGTATCAAAACAGAATTTATGATATTTCGCTTATACAAAATATACAGCACCGGCAAAACACTTTATAAAAGAGTATTAAAACCGGTTTACCTTGAACTAAGAAAAGACGCTTACGAGCTGGACGATAAACCGAAGGGAAAAGTAAAATATACCCGCAAAAAGAGCAAGAAAAATGTTGTCAATCAAAAACCTAAACGTAGCCATAAACGGGCAGCAAATCCTTAAAGATTTTAACCTCGAAATAAAAACTGGTGAAGTGCATGCCATTATGGGCCCCAACGGCACCGGTAAATCTACACTGGCATCTACGCTTGCAGGCAAAGAAGCTTACGAAGTGCTTTCGGGCGAGGTAACATTTAAAGGCAAAGACTTACTTGAAATGAGTCCTGATGAAAGGGCACGTGAAGGTGTATTTCTGGCTTTCCAATATCCGGTTGAAATACCGGGTGTTAGTGTAACTAACTTTATGAAGGCTGCCATAAATGCCAAGCGCCGCCACTTTGGTTTAGATCCCATGGATGCTAAAGATTTTCTGAAACTAATGAGGCAGAAAATGGAACTGGTTGAAATTAAAAAGGAAATGATGAGCCGTTCGTTAAATGAAGGCTTTAGCGGTGGAGAAAAGAAAAGAAATGAGATTTTCCAGATGGCAATGCTTGAGCCGTCTTTGTGCATATTAGATGAAACTGATTCAGGCCTTGATATTGACGCATTGAGAATTGTGGCTAATGGCATAAACAAACTGCGCACTGCCGACCGGAGCTTTTTGGTTATTACCCATTATCAGCGTTTACTTAATTACATAGTGCCTGATGTGGTGCATGTAATGTTCGGTGGTAAAATTGTAAAAAGCGGAGGTAAAGAACTTGCGCTTGAACTGGAAGAAAAAGGATACGACTGGATAAAGGATGAAGTGGCAGCCGAAGCTTAACTAGTAGTTAGTATTGAGTATTTAGTATTGAGACTGAAAGAGGCGGTAGATTTAGAGGGAATAAGCCATTAACAAAAATTAAAAATGAGTTTCGCCGATAAAATAAATAGTGAGTTTGAACTGGCCGAAAAGAATATTTCAAGCGAGCACATACTTGCGCACATCAGAAAAGATGCATTTACCTCTTTTCAAAAACTAGGCATACCCAGCAACCGGCACGAAGAATGGCGTTATACCAACATCAAAACGCAATTACCCGAAAGCCTGAGCATTACAGGCCATACTACATGGAACTTAGCAAAAGATGGGTTCAATAGCTTTGCAGGTATTAAGGCAACCAAACTTGTGTTTTTAAACGGAGTGCTTAATACCGGGCTTTCAACCATTATTGAAGAAACCGGCGTTACCGTGGGGAGTTTAAAAGAGCACCTGAGCCATAACAAAGGGTTAACTGAAAAGTATTTCGGCAAGCTGGTAAAAAAGTATGAAGACCATTTTTCCATGCTCAACACAGCCTTTGTTAATGATGGCGCATTTGTTCATGTTAAAAAAGGAGTAACGGCAAAGCAGCCCATCTTCATTATCAACCTGTATAATTCGCCCGAAAATTTTACCCAAAGCCGCAATCTTATAATTGTTGAAGACAGCAGCAAACTGGATGTAATTGTAGATTTTCAGAACCTGGGGTTTTCCTCGTATTACAATCATGTTTCAGAATGTTTTGTAGGCAACAACGCCGATTTAAATGTTACCAAGTTGCAAACAGCAACGCAACATACTACCGCAGTACACACACTGGAGGCTGAAGTAGAACGCGATGCAAAATTTACCTGCACTACTATTTCGCTGGAAGCAAAGCTTATCCGCAACACCACCAATGTACGTTTGAGCGGCGAAAACAGCGAGGCCCGTTTAAACGGCCTTTATTACGGCACCGGCACTTCGTTAATTGATAACCACATTTTGGTTGACCATTTGGTGCCTAACTGTCAAAGCAACCAGCTTTACAAAGGCATTTTAGACGAAGAAGCCACCGGCGTATTTAACGGTAAAATATTCGTTAAGCAGGATGCGCAGAAAACCAATGCCTTTCAGTCATCCAAAGCCATATTGCTTTCAGACGAAGCAAGCATTAATTCAAAACCGCAATTAGAGATATTTGCCGATGACGTAAAGTGCAGTCACGGTGCGGCCATAGGGCAATTAAGCCAGGATGAGGTTTTCTATTTGCGTACCCGCGGAATTCATGAGGCTGATGCAAAATCTATATTAACCTATGCCTTTGCCTCGCAGATAATTAATACAATTACCATCGAAGCGTTGAAAGTATATTTAGACAACAAACTTAAAGAGAGACTACATCTCGACTTTTAATATGATAGCCGAACAAACAACTACCGGCCTTTTAGATGTTGAACTGATAAGAAAGCAATTCCCTATCCTCCATCAGCATGTTAACGGCAATCCCCTTATATATTTAGATAATGCCGCTACCTCCCAAAAACCTTTGGCGGTTATTGATGCCATTGACGATTATTACGAGCGGTATAACAGCAACATTCACCGTGGTGCGCACCACTTAGCCCAGTTGGCTACTGAGGCTTACGAGAATGCCCGTAAAACCGTTGCGCAACACATTAACGCGGAAGAAAGAGAAATCAATTTTGTACGTGGCACTACTGAGGCGGTTAACCTGGTAGCATCCAGCTATGGACGCAAGTTTGTTGGCACCGGCGATGAAATAATCATCAGCGGTTTAGAGCATCACTCCAACATCGTTCCATGGCAAATGCTTTGCGAAGAAAAAGGGGCGGTTTTAAAAGTAATCCCGGTTAACGAAGCAGGTGAGATAATTTTTGAAGCGTATCTGAAGTTATTAAGCCCGAAAACAAAAATTGTTTCCATAGCCTATATATCAAACGCGCTTGGAACTATAAACCCGGTTAAAGAAGTTATTGCCGAAGCACATAAAGTGGGTGCCGTAGTTTTTATTGATGGTGCGCAGGCCCTGCCACATAAAAAAGTAGATGTTAAAGAACTGGACTGCGATTTTTTAGGCTTCAGCGGACATAAAGTTTTTGCATCGACAGGTATTGGTATTCTATATGGCAAAGCAGCTTTGCTTGAGCAAATGCCGCCATACATGGGTGGGGGCGAAATGATAAAAACTGTAACCTTCGAAAAAACTACTTATAACGACCTGCCTTATAAATTTGAAGCAGGTACGCCTAACATAGAAGGCGGCATTGCTTTAGGAGCAGCTATCAATTTTATCAATGAAATTGGTCTGCATAAAATCGAACACTACGAACACAAATTGCTCGAATACGGAACTGAAAAACTTTTGGAAATTGAAGAGCTGCGGATAGTAGGCACAGCAGCCAATAAATCTTCGGTACTCTCCTTCCTGGTTAAAGACGTTCATCCTTACGATCTCGGGGTTTTATTGGATCAACAAGGCATTGCCATTCGAACAGGCCACCATTGCTGCCAGCCGCTGATGGATAGATTTGGCATTGAAGGCACCTGCCGGGCTTCGTTGGCTTTTTATAATACTCACAGCGAAATAGATGCACTCGCTAAGGCCGTTAAACGGGCTGTTATTATGCTTAAATAAAGATTACCTTATCTTCTTTCCTTAGCAGAAGACATTAGTTGCATAAACAGGATATTCCTTGGTCAAAATAATTTGATTCAATATTTATATCTTTGCGTAAATAATGATGTTGAAAGGATTCGCAAAATCGTTTACAACACAAAATTAATTGAGAATGTTTGATTACTTAGAAAATAGCGGTAACAGCCCTGTATCTACTTTTATTACCCTTTTGGAAAAAGGTGAAAGTATTCGAAAAAGTGAAGGAAGTAATCAAAATCTGAATAGTCTTCTTGAACCGAATCAAGAATTTTTTGATGAATTCGAACGCAGTATTATTGATTATTTTACCACCAACCCGAATAGTGATTTAAAAAATGCAACAAGGGATCTATCAAAACAACTAACAGATTTACAAGTAGTTGCAATTGATTTTTTAATAAAAAATAAAAGTCTTGACCCAAACCTGGAAAACAGTATTTCCAATGAAATAAACCGAATTATACTAAACCCATATCTGTTAAATTCAGAATTGGGATTTTATGCATTAGACTCCTTTTCCAAAATTGACTTTAAGGTTATAAATGAATCCATAGAAAAATTAAAGATTCACGATACAACAGAATTAAGCACATTTATATTATCAAAATATATTGTATCTGGGATAGTTTTTCACAAAAGGCCAATGAAATCATTGCCACCTGAGTTATTTCATCTTATTTACAGATTTAAAGACTTGATTATATCAACGTATGAGTTTGATCTCGGTTTGATATTGTATGACTTAATGAATACTAATAAAATTAATATTTCATCTGAAAAACTATCTGAATTCATTAAGCAGACAAATATCACTTATACAAGAGGCAAGGTCGAATTTGATAAATTTTATCAGGGGGAATTAAAATTTTCCAATTTTTTACAAATAAAAGAAGAGGAATTAAAACATTTCATTTTCAATAAAGATATTAAAGAAGAATTATTAGATACCTTATGGGATATTATAAAGAAAACTGCTTCATTTAAGAACCTCGGGGATAATTGGGATGAGGAAGGGGCCTTGGCGATTCACTACAGCGAAATACAGGCAGCGATTTCCAATTCCCTTAATATTTTTTATTCAACGTTAAAAACACCTTCATTTGCTGCTCCAACTTTTCATTCAGGTGTTTTAATTGAATATCAAAATAATTCCGAAAGAATAGATATCCGATTCGAAAAAGATTCAGCCGAAATGACGTTCTTCATACGCGGCAAATTGAATTATAAAGGAAATATAAACATGGAAATAATTTCCTCCTTATATCAATAGATTATGATAAATAACGATCCTCCGTTAAATGAGCTTTTACTTAGAAAAGTAAAATTTGCGCATATTCGCCCTGATAAAACAATTTTAAATGAAGCATTTAGACCTAGGAAAACAGACGATAGCACAACGGGTCTTGAAAATAACATTTCCACTGCGCCTAAGTCCTGTTATAATACCGAGGATAAATTAAAGACATTTTTGTGGGAACGAACAGCAATTTATGAGATTCATTCCCAATATCCTGACTCGATATCATATCTCCAATGCATAGAAACCAACTATTGTCATGTTGGCATTTGCGGGGATATGAGGCTACTAAATAATGATGACGAAACCCGAGAATTTTTAGCCCAAAATTCATTAAGGCATTATCCATAAACATAGGCGCATTAACTTTAAAAAAATATTAGCACGGCTTCCAAATAGGCATTTAACATGCGTTGCGTTTCATTATGACCAAACCCATTTCAGATATAGAAGATGAATTAGTTGAAGAGTTCGATCTCTTCGATGACCAGATGGATAAGTACGAATACATCATTGACCTTGGTAAAAAGCTAAAACCGCTGGATGCCCGGTATATGACCGACGATTACCTGGTTAAAGGCTGCCAAAGCAAAGTATGGTTACACGCTTACAAAGAAGGCGACCTTGTATTTTTCGAAGCTGATTCAAATTCCAGTATCACCAAAGGCATTATTGCTATTCTTATCCGCGTTCTATCAGGCCAACCTGCTAAAGAAATTATCAATAACCCACTTGCGTTTATTGACCGTATAAAGCTCCGCTCCCACCTCTCCTCTCAACGCTCAAATGGATTAACAGCCATGATACAGCGCATTAAAACATATGCGGGAGCGTTTGTGGAATAATTTCACTTCGCAATTACAAAAAGCTGCCTTAAAGTTTGCCCATCGGGTAATATTGCCGATAAAACGTAGGTGCCACTGCTCATTTCCACAGCATCGTAGTTGAATAAATTGGTGCCAGCTACTGTATTTCCAAAGTCTCTTTCACTGTATAACCTGCCTGATAAGTCAAACACTCTTAAAGTTAAACTGCTGCTCCTTTCAAGCTCCACGGCAACTTTAAACTGGTTGGATGTAGGATTTGGAAATACCCGTAGCTTATTATGTTCGCTTTCGTTTACGTTGGTAACAGCCGTAGTAATAGCTATGTTACAAGACGCCGGTGTAAGTGTAGTGCACCTCCACATGCCACGACCACTGGTTCCCACATAAAGTACATTGCAGCCATCCTGGTAAAGCGGCCGCTCAATCATCCTGTAAACCGGCACCCGTTCAAAATTGCCGTTATCTTCATGCCAGCTGCTTCCATCCCAGGTCCAGATACCAAATTCTGTTCCTATAATTATAGTATTGGCATCGTGAATAACCACCGAGTACACAGGCACGTTCGGCAGTCCCGCAGTATCTCCCACCCAAGTAACTCCCCCATCGTGCGATTCATAAACATGCGGTTCCCTTACAACAGACGAAAAACCAGCAACCACCGCAACCATATGATTATTATCATTGGGGTCTACATCAATACCCTCAATTGACCTTCCGGAAGCTATAGTTACATACGATATATCGGTATCGTTTATAGCATATAAAGTGCTGACAATTCCGCCTCCCCTATAAACCACGGTATCTGCATGGATATTTAAGTTTTCACACCTGTAAACCACACCATTATCTGTGCCAATAAACAACCCGTTACCATCGGTGGTTGTTACAAAACTTTCGGCCATCCCTTGTAAACCAGTTGCTAGCCCGAACCATTTGGGGGTAGACGCAGTATTTAAAACTTCTGAAGTTAAAAAAACACCACACTCCGTTGACATGAATAGTCTGGAGCGAATTGGGTCGTTAACCAACAAGCTATCACCGTTATTTAGATTTTGAGATAATGTAAAGCTAAAAGGATAATTAGCTGTTTCGCTTTGCAGTTGAATGGTTTGACCGCTTGTATAGTTTTGAGTGGCTACAAAAGGAACCTTTATCACACCATCTACTGCATTCTTAGTTTCGCCCAAATAAAACGGAGTAATAAACTGAGCATCCGCTTCCGGTGAATTCCCACCGCAAACCGAGGGTGCTCCCTGACTTAAAGGATCAATTTTCCCGTCAAAAAAGCTGGAAAATGTATTTGCATGATCAATGGAGCGAAGCAAAGCACCAAAGTAATATCCGCCGAACCATGCATTGGTATCAATCTGCGATACTGCATTTACAATTCCATCACCGGGTATTACCACATTTGCAACGCCGGCGTTGTTACCCTGGAAATTGATATAATAAGTTCCGTTGGTTTGAGTACCACCAATCACATCGCCTTGGATTCCCACGCCGATACCATAATTTAAAGCAACGCTCAATCCTCTATTTACCGGCGTGTAGGTTGGCGTTGGAAAAGCACTTAATGCATTTGTAGATTTAAATACACCCCCATCAGAACAGACATACATTAAGTCAGAGTTGTTATCTGCAATAGTTATTGACTTTATATCCGGGGCTATGTAATAAGGGTTAGGGCTGCCGATTGTACTTTCGGACGCAGCATTCAAACCCGAGGCGTCAGAACCTGTATACAATTCTACGCCACCCAAATAAAATTTCCCTGTATCAGCTGGAGAAACTGCAGTTACATTATCATACCATCCCTGACATTCAAGTCCTCCTCCCAAGCTAAAAATTGAAAAAGCAGTATCTCCTCCAGTGGCGATGGTTGTCCAGGAACGGCCGGCATCTCCTGATTGATATAACCCTTTAGTGCAAGAACTGGTTGTAGCTATTAAGGCATAAACAACATTAGGATTTGAAGGAGCAATTGCCAATGATGTTCTCCCAAAACTTCCAGTAGGAAACCCTGAATTACTTGCAGAATTTTCTAGACTCCAATTTACACCTCCATTATTAGAATATAAAACTGAATTGGTGGAGGTGTTATATCCGCAAGCAATAAAAATGTTATTACCGTCCCCCGACCATTTTACAGCTTCTATAGGTTCATTGGAGTATGAAACTAAATTACCTGCAAAAGTTACTTTAACCCAGGTAGTCCCTGCATCATTTGACTGGTATAAACCTGATGCGGTGCCCGCCATTATCTGTGTTGAATTATTTTGATTAACAGCTATTGCGTTTACATAACTCCATGGAGGGGAATTAGGTGGATCATATAAATTGTTGCTAAAAATTGTCGGCGTAAGCAAAACTGGATTATCGTTAGCATCTAATTTAAAAATACCATTACCATAACTGCCTTCATTATACGATGAACCATCTGGCTGGCTGAAACCGTCTCCTGTGCCGATATAAATGGTGTAATCGGGTGCCGGAGCCTGCTCTATACAGGAAATAGCCAGCCATTGGTTCCAGCCGGTTAAACGTTGCCAACTGGCAGCTCCATCTGTTGATTTCCAAACCCCGCCATTAAAGCTGCCAGCATATAAAGTATTATTGGTTGAATCACGCTTATCTATTAATAAAGCGGTCATAGCTCCACCAACGTTATTCGGCCCCAATTCCTGCCATTCCAGGCCTAATCCGCCCGACCGGCTAATTGATTTATATCCATCCGCCTGCTGCAAAGCCTTCGCAGCATAACCCGCATAAAAATTTCCCTGCTCATCTTTTAACTGGTCAAACCGCCATTTGGCTGCATCTTCAATAGTTTGAGAACGTGTTATCTGGCCAAACGAATTTGTGGTTAGGAGTAACAGTGTAGCAATAAGCAAAATGGAGAACCGCATTTTTCAAGGGTTTAGTGCTTCAAATATATACTTGTTTTTTTTCAAATTATAAATTCCCAATGTCATATTATTGTAAAAAATACGGCGGATAACCGGCGGATAACAAAAAAAAGGCCCCGCTCTATCAAAAACGGGGCCCACGAGGATATAAATCAAAAAGAGGTAATTTACTCCTTAACTAACTTACGTGTAACTACAGAAGAGCCGTCATACAGCCTTACCATATACATGCCTTCTGACAAGCCGTCCAGAGGGATGGTGTAAATATTGCTTCCAGCTACAGTTTTACCTTCAAAAACTACCGATACCTGCCTGCCGGTTACATCAAACATTTTGATTGAAATATTGCCTGCCTGGTTGCAATCAACCGAAATAATAGCTGAGTTATGGGCAGGGTTAGGATAAATTGAAATGCTTTCGTTTTTAACTATAGTTTCAATACCCACCGTGCATGAGTCGTAACTTACAACAGCGTAATTAGAAACCGCCGGGCAATTATTTACACCGGTTTCAACCACTGTATAAGTACCCGAATCAGTAGCAACATAAGTAGGATTGGTGGCCCCTGTAAGGTTATTACCATCTAATTGCCACTGATAAGTATAGCCGGTAACCACATTAGCCGAAATAGTATCTGTAGTGCCGGGGCAAACAAAGCCATCGCCGGATAAAAATGCACCGGCAACAGGTAAAGCAATTTCATTGGCGTAAAGCGCATTGGAAGCAGTGCTGCAAACGTTTTGCGAAATAATCACGTTATACAAACCTGAATCACCTACTGTAATAGATGGCGTTACATTGGGCAATGTATCTACGTTACCGCCAACGTTGAGCACCCACTGGTAGTTATATTGGGCACTGTCTGTAGCGCTAAGTGTTACGCTATCGCCACCGCAGAAAGTAAGGTTACCAACATTGGTTAAAGTAGCCGAAGGATACAGGTAAACCGTTACCGAAACCTCGCCAGAGGTAGAAGCACAACCCGAGTAAGTAACCAAAGCATTATAATTGCCGGAGGTATACACAACCACAGTAGAATCATCAGCACCTTGTATATTATTTCCATTATTCTGCCACTGGTACAAGTAGCCCGGCCCGGTTGAAACACCCAACATCAGGCTATCGCCGTTGCAGAATGTTGTTTGGCCATAAATGCTTATAGAATCATCAGGATATGCTACTTCAGTAAGACTTACTGTATCAGAAGCCAGGCTGCACCCGTTTAGTGTAACAACTGCAAAGTACGCACCCGAATCCTGCGCCGTGTAAATAGAGGAAGTGGCACCCCCGATTCCAAACCCGTTTAGGTACCATTGGTAAGTATAACCATTAGCTGTTGCTGCAATTAATTGCTGGCTTCCCCCCACACAAATAACCGAACCGCCATGAGATATTACCTGTGCTAACGGATTGGCCCTGTTGGTAACAACTTCTGAACCCGAAGTAGCGCTGCAAATACCCGCTGTAACACTTACCGAATAACTTCCGGCAGCGGCAGTTGTATAATTAATACTGTTAGCCCCGGCAATAGCGGTTCCGCTGTTTAACCATTGATAGGCATAACCTGCACCAGGTGTTGAAGTAAAATTAACCGAATCGCCCCCACAAGGGCTGGTTGTATCCAGTGCTATAATGCTTGCCACAGGCACAGCATAAATAGTTACCGGCACGCTGCCACTGGCCTGGCAACCATTATGATCAATTACCAGCACTGTATAATTATAAACGCCCACAGCAGTTGGAGTTGCTGTTGTTGTGGCAGAATTGGTTGATGAAAGGTCGGTTGCCGGAGTCCAGTTATAAATGTAAGGAGATGCGCCGCCAACGGGTGTAGCAGTTAAATTAACAGGATTACCTGAACCAAAGCACCACGAAGTGTCGCCGGTAAAACTGGTAGTTACTGAAAGACTGGAACCGTTTACCGTAATAAGCACACTGCTTTCGGCAGTACAACCGTTGCTATCAGTTACCACAACATTATAATTGGTTGTTGTACCAATCTGGCTTACCGTAGGGTTTGCGATAACACTATCATTCAGGCCCGAAGATGGCGACCATTGGTACAAATATGGCGTTGTGCCACCACTTGCCGTAGGATTGCCCCCAATAGTAACCGTAGTAAAGCTACAACCGGTTATGCTTTGCGGCGAACCCGCGCTGGCAGTTGGCACCGGGTTAACTTTAATAATAGTTCCAGCAGATTTTGCGCTACAGCCATTTGCCGATACTGATACTTTATAAGTTCCTGCACTGTCTGTATTGTAAAAAGGAGAAGTTGCGCCTGCAATGGCAACACCACCTTTAAACCATTGGTAGGTATAACCATTGCCGGTAGGGGCGCTAAGGTCAACCGTATCGCCATTACATGTGGCTACTGTGCCGGCTGGTGTTATAATGGCCGGTGGGGTAGTATTGGTGGTAACAATAATGCTGTTAGAGGTGGACGAACATCCGTTATTGGTTACAACACAAGTGTAAGTGCCTGCAATTTTTGCGTAATAAATATGAGTAGTTGCCCCTGTTATATTAGCGCCATTATTCTGCCATTGGTAAGCGGCACCGGCGGTAAGCGTTTCAACTAATTTTACACTGTCGCCTGTGCATATAACAGTACCTGCCGAAGTTGTAATTGTTGCGGTTGGCGAAGGATTAACCACTATATGTATAATATTCGAAACGCCTTCGCATTGGTTTACAATTACGTTCGATTTGTAATTACCCGTTGCTTTGGCATAATAAGTACTATGTATAGCACCCACAATTATATTGCCGTTCAGCCTCCACTGGTAAGTGGCCCCTGCAATAATGTTCGAAACAAGTTCAACACTATCTCCGCTGCACACTAAAGTATCACCACTTGCAACAATCGTATCAACCGGAGTGTTAACTGTTACCGTTATGGGTGTTGAAGTATTACTACCGCAGCTATTGGTAGCTGTTACAGTAAACGTGCCGCTGGTTTTTACTTTAAGCGTTGCGCCCACATGCCCGTTGCTCCAATGGTAAACAGTTCCGCCGCTGGCAGATAAGGTTACCGAATCTCCATTACAGAAAGTAACAGACCCGGTTGCCGTTATAACAGCAGCAGGCGGAGAATTAACCGTAATAGTACGGGTAGTGGTATCGCTGATAGTTCCGTTGCCGCTAATTAAAGTAACAGTATATGTTCCCGGTAAAGTGTAAATATGGAATGGGCTTTTAAGCGTGCTGGTGTTCTGGTCGCCAAAATTCCAGAAATAAGTAGTTGCATTGCCTGATGTGTTTTTAAACTTAATAGTATCCTCAATACATCCTGTAGCGGGTGTTACAATAAAAGAAGCAGTTAACCTGCCCGAGTCAACCACGTTAACAGTAAATAAGTCGGTATCGCAACGCTCAGGCAAACAAGCCGTGTTGCAGGCAATCAGTTCAACAGTGTAAAGCGCAGCCGAGCCGTAAGTGTGAGCAGGGTTGTTGGCAGTAGAAGTATTTGACGCTCCGCTTGCAGGGTCGCCAAAGTTCCATTGATAAGAATTGGCATTGGTGCTGCTATTAGTAAAGGTTACCAACACCGACCCTACCGAAGGATCAATAACAGGCGGGTCAGGTACATGGTGCTCTCTTGCAATAGGGGTAAGGCAATGGATGGTATCGAGGTAAGTTACATTGGTAAAGTTTTCCTGTATTCCGGCAAAGGTGCCGCTGGCAGTAAATACCGGGCCAATATAAGATGCATTAAACCACTTATACTCAAACGAAGTGTAAGGCGCAATAGGAATAACAGCACCATTATAATCCAGTGTATCAGTATGTAAAATGTAGCTTCTTACACGCACTGTTGAGCTATAGGTTGCAAACGGAGAGGTAAGCGTTCCGTAGGCATCAGAGTAGTTGATACGCCTGCTATGGGCATGGTAAATAAAATTTACCCCGTGCGCAGTTAAATCAATATTATAGGCACTTAGCGAAGTATCGCGGTTGCCATAATTAACAGGGAATTTAAGCACCAAATCAGGGCTGGTATACTCGCTGGTAAACCTTACGGCAACTCCGCTTATAGTTGTGGTAAAACCTAAAATATTGGTTTTTAATGCAGCATTGCTTTTTAGGTCATGGGTAACCACGTTGGTAAGCACGGTGCCCTGGATATTTACGTTGTTCTGTTGCTTAAACGCAACATTAGTAAGCGCATTAAATTGGGTATTACAACTTGCGAGCGTGCCACCTGCTGCCACACATTCCGTTAAAAACGCAGTTTTATAACCAGCCGTAGCAGGGAAAAGATAATCATTGTAATACTGGGTAGTTGGTGCAAGTGTAGAAAAATTCCACACGGCATTGGCACCTGCCTGGGCAAAGTTGAGGGTACTGGTATCAACATTAACCGAGGTGTAAAAAAGAGAATCTCCTGCTACACCATATTCAGTAGAGGTATACGGCCCCTGTGCCCGGGAGGTAATTGCTACTAAAATAAAGCTGATTGCAAATAGTATTTGCTTCTTCATGACAAAAGGTTAAGTGAAGTAATTGTGCCCATAAGACAAATTGTGCCTTGTAAGGTTTAAAGCGCGAAAATAAATTTATTTTGGTTAATATGCATGTGTTAACAATAAATTACAATTAGATAAATTCATTAAGCCCCATAGTGCTATCTTTTTACCGGGAGACCTGCTTTTTACTCAATCCCTGACCTGATTCTGCTCATTAATTCCCCTGGCCGTATTCCATACTTTCGGGTCTTATTGTTACCATTAATATAATACTATGAGCAAAACCCGAACCCTTGCCGAACCCTTTAAAATAAAAATGGTTGAACCCATCCGTTTAACCACCGAAGAATACCGGATTGATGTATTGAAGAAAGCAGGCTACAACCCCTTTTTAATCAGAAGCGATGATGTATATATTGACTTGCTGACAGACAGTGGAACCTCGGCAATGAGCGACCATCAATGGGCCGGCATTATGCTGGGTGATGAATCGTATGCCGGCGCCCACAGTTGGGAACACCTCGAAAAGGTGGTAAAAGACTTAACCGGCATGCCTTACGTGCTACCCACCCACCAGGGCCGTGCTGCCGAGCGCATTCTGTATGGCATTTTAGGCGGCAAAGGGAAAGTTTTTATCAGCAACACGCACTTCGACACCACCCGCGCTAATATCGAATTTACCGGCGCCGAGGCCTTTGACTGCCTGCACGAAAATGCATTGGACACCGCAACCCTCATGCCATTTAAAGGTAACATGGATATTCAAAAAGCCCGCGAGCTGATTAAAATTTATGGCAAACAAAATATTGGGGCGTTAATATTAACCGTTACCAACAACTCAGCCGGGGGACAACCGGTAAGCATGCAAAATGCCAAAGAGCTGCGCCAGCTATGCGATGAATTTGGTTTGCTGTTTGTAATCGACGGTTGCCGCGTAGCCGAAAACAGCTATTTTATTAAGCACCGCGAACCCGGTTACGGGGAAAATACCTATCGCGAAATTGCCCATGAAATGATATACCTGGCCGATGCCTTTATAATGAGCGCCAAAAAAGATGGCCTCGCCAACATTGGCGGTTTGCTGGTTATGAAAGATGAGGCCCTGGCCCAAAAGTGCACCAACCTGCTTATCATCTCCGAAGGTTTTGCTACCTACGGTGGCTTAACCGGCCGTGATATGGAAGCCATAGCTATAGGACTTGATGAAGTCTTCGACCCCGATTACCTGCACTACCGCATAAAAAGCACTGAATACCTGGGGCGACACCTGGACGAAAAAGGCATACCCGTTATTAAACCGTTTGGCGGACATGCTATTTATGTTGATGCCGGTAAACTCTATCCTCACATTCCTGCCGATAAATACCCCGGCCAGGCCCTTGTTTGCGATTTGTATACCAAAGGCGGAATAAGGTGTGTAGAAGTGGGCTCTGTCATGTTCGGCAAATATAACGAGCATGGACACCTCTTAGCAGCAAAAACCGAACTAGTCCGCCTGGCCATCCCCCGCCGGGTTTACACCCAAAGCCACATTGAATATGTAATTGATGTATTTGATGATATTATTGAAGACAAACAAAAAACAACCGGCCTTAAAATAACTTATGAGCCACCGTTTTTAAGGCACTTTACGGCGAGGTTTGAAAGGTTGTAAAATTACTATGCCCTACAGCAAGTGCATCACAATACTTCATTTTTCAAGCGAAGGGAAGAAAAATGAAGCCTGTCCCCCGCTGGCGGGGGTGTAGGGGGCGGTGAGCATCTTTTCAAAATCAACTGCAAGAGATTTAAATCGCCTACACAAACCCCAACTGCTCAAACTTCCTCCCCAATATCTTTTCATCATCCGCACACAGTTGTTTGTTCAACAAGGTGGCATACACCTGCCTGAAATCAATGCGGTGTATCAAATCGCCCTGGTCCAATTGGCTGAGGTCGGGCGTCTCATTAAAAATACCGGGCTTTTTTAAGTTGGGGCTGATAACAAAAACATTGTTGGCTGTGCCATGGTCGGTACCACCGCTGGCGTTCTGGCTTACCCTGCGGCCAAACTCCGAAAAAACAAAAATGGTTACATCGTTAAACCGGCTATTGGTTTTCAAATCATTTACAAACACATTCAACCCCTCCGATAGCTCTTTTAAATGCGTGGCCTGTGCATTTTGCTGGTTTACATGGGTATCAAAACCACCCAGCGAAGTATAAAACACAGAAGCATCAACACCCGAAATAATCAACTCCGAAATAGTTTTCAGGTCTTTGGCAAATCCATTATTGGCATATGCCGCTTTGGAATGATAAATGTTCGACTTCTGGTATAAGTAATCGGCACTTGAAGAGGTTTCAGCCAGGGTTTTATACAGGTAACTCAGTTCATCATTCGGCG
>Ga0182030_10004017_pt1 | contig 31361 bp, 31 predicted proteins | sample 812S3MmetaG_FD_121299 | JGI IMG/M metagenome (GOLD analysis project Ga0182030, IMG submission 121299) | Permafrost microbial communities from Stordalen Mire, Sweden - 812S3M metaG (Illumina Assembly) | ecosystem: Environmental > Terrestrial > Soil > Wetlands > Permafrost | place: Sweden...
GCCGCAAGTGTCTCTGCCGCAAGGGTCCCGGCCGCAAGGGTCCCGGCTGCGGCGGACGCGCTCGGAGCGACCGCGCCCCGGGCAAGCTCCGCCTCGCGGTAGCGCGCCAGGCCGCGTACGCCGAGGCCGCTCGTGCATTGCGCCAGCATTAAATGAACCGGGCCGTCTCCCTGCAATTGAAGGGACAGTACCCCATCGAATTTTATCGTCGCCGCCAGTAGCAGCGAAGCGGCCACCGCCTCCCCGAGGGAGTCGCGGATCGCCGGCGGGTACTCGCGATGCTCGATCAATGCGCGCCAGGCGGCATCCAGGTGCACCAAGTGCCCGCGAATCGGGTATCGTTCGAAAATGAAGCGATGCAGGCAATCGCGATCATGCATCTTATGGCGCGCCAGCCAGCTTAGTCTTGAGCAATTCATTGAGCTGCGCCGGATTCGCCTTGCCTTCGGTGGCCTTCATGACCTGTCCGACGAAGAAGCCGAATAATTTATCCTTGCCGGCACGGTAATCGGCGAGCTGTTTGGGGTTGGCCGCCATGACGGCATCGATCACGCCCTCGATGGCCCCGGAGTCGGTGATCTGCTTCAGGCCCTTCGCCTCGATGATGGCGTCCGCCGGCTTGCCCTCGGACCACATCGCTTCGAATACCTCCTTGGCGATCTTGCCCGAGATGGTCTGATCGACGATGCGCGCCAAGAGGGCGCTCAACTGTTCCGGCAACACCCGCGAGACCTCGATGTCGATGCCGTCGCGGTTCAGCGCGCTCGATAATTCACCCATGACCCAATTGGCCGCGAGCTTCGCATGCTCCGCGCCGAGTTCGGCGACGGCCGCCTCGAAATAAGCCCCGAGCTCGCGGCTCGCGCTCAGCACGCCCGCATCGTAGGCCGACAGCGCGAAATCATGCGCGAAGCGCGCCGCCTTGTCGTCGGGCAGTTCCGGCAGCGTCGCGCGCACCGCCTCGACGAAGGACTCTTCGATCTGCACCGGCAATAAGTCCGGGTCCGGGAAATACCGGTAGTCGTTCGCCTCCTCCTTGGAGCGCATCGAGCGCGTCTCATCCTTGTCGGAATCGTACAGCCGCGTTTCCTGCACCACGGTGCCGCCGCTCTCGATCAATTCGATCTGCCGCGCGACCTCGAAGTTGATCGCCCTCTCGACGAAACGGAACGAGTTCAAATTCTTGATTTCGGCGCGGGTGCCGAATTTTTCCCGCCCCCGCGGCCGCACCGACACATTCGCGTCGCAACGAAACGACCCCTCTTGCATGTTGCCATCGCAAATCTCGAGGTAGCGCACCAGGGTGTGAATTTTCTTCATGTACGCCACCGCCTCCTTGGCCGACCGCATGTCGGGCTCGGAGACGATCTCCAGCAGCGGAGTGCCGGCACGGTTCAAGTCGATGCCGCTGGCGTGCGCCAGCCCCTCATGAAGCGATTTGCCCGCGTCCTCCTCGAGATGCGCGCGCGTGATGCCCACGGTCTTGACCGTACCGTCCTCGAGCATGACCGCGAGCCTCCCTTGCTTGACCACCGGCAGCTCGTACTGGCTGATCTGGTAGCCCTTCGGCAGGTCGGGATAAAAGTAATTCTTGCGTGCGAACACCGAACGGCGCGCCACTTCGGCGCCGATGCTGAGGCCGAACTTCACCGCCATGCGCACCGCTTCCGCGTTCAACACGGGCAGCACCCCGGGGTAGGCCAGGTCCACGAGATCGGCCTGGGTATTCGGGGGCGCGCCATAGGCGGTCGCCGACCCGGAAAAGATCCTCGATCGGGTCGCGAGCTGCGCGTGAATCTCGAGGCCGATGACAACTTCCCAGTCGGCCATCACTCGTACCCGCGCGGCGAACGGTGGTGCCAGTCGGTCGCCCGCTGGAATCCATCCGCCGCATTCAAGAGTTTGATTTCCGAAAAATGCGGCCCGATCAGCTGCAGGCCCATCGGCAGTTCATCGATGAACCCGCAAGGCATGGATATGCCCGGCAATCCTGCGAGGTTGGCGCCGATGGTATAGATGTCATTCAGATACATGGTGACCGGATCGTCGATCTTCGCCCCGATGGAAAAGGCCGGCGTCGGGGTGGTCGGTCCGATCACCAGATCGACCTTCTCGAAGGCGGCCCGGAAATCGTCGGTGATCAGGCGGCGCACCTTCTGCGCCTTCAAGTAATAGGCATCGAAGTATCCGGCCGACAGCACGTACGTGCCCGTCATGATGCGCCTCTTGACCTCGGCACCGAACCCCTCGCCGCGCGACCGTTTGTACAAGTCCAGCAAATCCGTCGGGTTCTCGCACCGGTAGCCGAACCGCACGCCGTCGAAACGCGACAGGTTCGAGGAGCACTCGGCCGGCGCGACCACATAATAAGTGGGCACCGACAACGGCAGATGCGGCAGGCTGACGTCGACCGTCTCGGCTCCCAAGTCCCGATAGACTTTCAACGCGTCGTGGATCAGCGCCGTGTTGCGCGCTTCCAGGCCGTCGAAGAACTCGCGCAGCAGGCCGATTTTCAGCCCCTTGAGCGGAGCTCCCAGGGCGGCGGGATAGTTCGGCACCGGAGCATCGATGCTGGTCGAATCGCGCGGATCGAAGCCCGCCATGGCCTCGAGCACGATGGCCGCATCGGCCGCCGAGCGCGCAAAGACCCCTGCCTGATCGAGGCTCGATGCGAACGCAACCAGCCCGTACCGCGACACGCGTCCATAGGTCGGTTTCACCCCCGTGACGCCGGTCAGCGCCGCCGGCTGCCGGATCGAGCCGCCGGTATCCGTGCCGGTGGCGAACGGCGTCAAGCGCGCGGCGGTCGCGGCTGCCGACCCGCCGGAGGATCCGCCGGGCACCTTGGTGGTATCCCAGGGATTCCTGACCGGCCCGTAGTAGCTCGTCTCATTGGAAGAGCCCATGGCGAATTCGTCCATGTTGGCCTTGGCCAGCATCACCGCACCCGCCGCCTTGAGCCGCGCCACGACGGTGGCATCGTAGGGGGCGACGAAATTGTCCAACATGCGCGAGCCGCAGCTGGTGCGCACCCCGTCCGTACAGAAAATGTCTTTATGAATGAGGGGGATGCCGAGCAGCGGCCCGCTCTCGCCCGCGGCCCTGCGGGCATCGGCGGCTTCGGCCTGCGCCAGGGCCAGTTCCGCCGTCAAGGTGATCAGAGCGTTCAACGCGGGGTTCAGGCGCTCGATCCTGCCCAGAAAATGACGGGTGAGCTCGACGCTCGAGGTCCGGCCGCTCGTGAGCTCGCGCCCCAGTTCGCCAATGGAAAGAGTGTGCAGCATTCGCTGAAGAATAGCAGGCCCGGCCGCCGCGGCGGGGCCTACTCGATTACTCGGGGGACGACGTACAGGCCGGCTTGCACCGCCGGCGCATTAGCCTGGTATTTCTCGTGGGCGTCGATCTCCGTCACCGCGTCGGCACGCAGGCGCTGATGCTGGCCGTCGAGGGGATGCGCCATGGGCAAAACGGCGCCGGTCTGCACCCGTGATAACTCGTCGACGAAATCGACGATGCTCGACAGGCTGGTCACGTAGACCGGCATCTCTTCATCGGTGATCGAGAGGCGCGCGAGGTGCGCAATTTTTTCGACGTCTAGGCGAGTTAAGCTCATAGGATTGGCCAAAAGTGCGTGCTATCTCACGCAATATAAGCACCCCGAATGATACACGTTGCCTTGCTCAATGTCGTGTCGGTTGTTACATTAGCGCAAATTTTCATACCCTATTTTCCACAGAAAAAAACCCCATGTTCAAACGCCTTAGAGGTTATTTCTCAAATGACCTCTCAATCGATCTTGGAACCGCCAACACCCTGATCTATGTCCGCGAGCGCGGCATCGTTCTGAACGAGCCGTCGGTCGTCGCGGTGCAGGACGAGCCGACCCGGGGCGGCAAGATCATCGTCGCTGTCGGTGTGGAAGCCAAAAACATGCTGGGGCGAACCCCCGGGCATATCACCGCCGTCAGGCCCATGAAGGACGGGGTCATTGCGGACTTCACCTACACCGAAAAAATGCTCCAGTACTTCATCAAAAAAGTGCATGGAAACCGATTTTTGAGCCCGAGTCCCCGGGTCCTGGTCTGCGTGCCCTTCGGATCCACCCAGGTGGAACGGCGCGCCATCAAGGAATCGGCTGAAGGGGCCGGCGCGCGCAGCGTCGATATCGTTCCCGAGCCCATGGCGGCGGCGGTCGGCGCCGGCCTGCCCGTCCAGGAGGCGCGCGGTTCGATGGTTCTCGACATCGGCGGCGGCACCTCCGAGGTGGCGGTCATCTCCCTGAACGGCATCGTCTATGCGGCCAGCGTGCGCATCGGCGGGGACAAGTTCGACGAAGCCATCACCAACTACGTGCGGCGCAACTACGGCATATTGATCGGCGAAGCCACGGCCGAGCGCATCAAGCTGGAAATCGGTTCGGCCTATCCGGGCCAGACCGTGCGGGAGATCTCGGTCAAGGGCCGCAATCTGTCGGAAGGCGTGCCGCGCAGCTTCACGCTGAACTCCAACGAAATTCTCGAAGCGCTGCAAGAACCGCTGCAGGGCATCGTCGGCGCGGTCAAACAGGCGCTCGAACAAACTCCGCCCGAACTCGGCGCCGACGTCGCGGAGCGCGGCATCGTACTGACCGGCGGAGGCGCCCTGCTGCGCGACGTCGACAAGTTGCTGATGGAAGAAACCGGCCTGCCCGTAGTGGTCGCGGACGATCCGCTGACCTGCGTCGCACGCGGCGGCGGCCGGATCCTCGAACTGACCGAGGAGCACGGACCGGGCATTTTCGGACTGGAGTAATGCAAGCGACTAGGGAAGCCTGAAACCCGTGGTCGCCTTTCGTAACACCGATGCCTCCGGTCGAACGACGGGACTCCTGCTCCGCTGCGTCCTGTATTCGCTGCTGGCGCTCGGTCTCATCATCGTCGACAAGCGCTATGACAATCTCGGCAGGATTCGCCGGGTGCTGTCCATCGTGGCCTATCCCGTGCAGATCGCGGTCGCCAGCCCTTTCGAGGGCTGGGACTGGTTTCGCGAAAGCGTGACGACCCGCGACGCCCTGCGCGCCGACAAGAGCAAGCTGGAGGCGGAACTGCGGGTGGCGCAATTCCGGCTGCAGCGCTATGAAGCCCTCGAAGCCGAAAGCCAGCGCCTGCGCGCGCTGCGCGACAACACCGCGGGGACCACGGACCGCTTCGTCATCGGCAATATCATGGATGTCGACCTGGACGCATTCCGCGAACGGGTGCTCGTCGACAAGGGCGCACAGGATGGCGTGTTCGTCGGCCAGGCCGTGGTGGACGCCGGAGGAGTATTCGGCCAGGTCGCGCGCGTCGGTCAACTGACCGCCGAAGTCATCCTGGTGAGCGACGCGGCGCATGCAATACCCGTACAGGTCAACCGCAATGGATTGCGCACCATCGCCGTGGGCACGGGTGATTTGGGGCGCCTGAAACTGCCCTACCTTCCGACCAGCGCCGACGTCGTTGCCGGCGATCTGCTCGTCACTTCCGGACTCGGCGGCGGGTTTCCCGCGGGCTATCCGGTCGGAACGGTCGCGGAGGTCAAGCGGGATCCGGCGGCATCGCTGGCCGACGTCGATGTAAGGCCGGCTGCCGCCCTCAATCGCTCCCGCGAACTCATGTTCGTCTGGCTGAAACCGCAGGCCGCGGCGCCCGCATCGGCGGCCGCCGCGAACACCTCCGGCGGCCCGGCGCTGCCTTCGCCGCAAGCATCCTCGCAAACATCGGCAGCCGTGCGGGCAGCGGCCCCGGCCCCAACCCCGGCCCCGGCACCAAAGTCCGCGGTCCCGCCGAAAGCGGTGGTGCCGCCGACTCCCCCACCTCCGGCGGGAGCGAACGACGAATGATGCGCGACAGCCGTATCCGCCGGTTGCCCATGGCCTTGTCGGCGCTGGTGGCGCTGGCCCTCGCCGTTTTGCCTCTGCCCACGGCGCTCGAGGCGTTTCGCCCCGACTTCCTGGTGCTGGTGGTCTTTTACTGGTCCATCGAGTCGCCCCGGGCCGGAGGGCTAACGCTTGCATTCGTCTCGGGCCTCGCACTCGACGTGATCCACGGCGTGGTGCTCGGGCAGCACGCTCTGGCATTGACGCTCATGGCCGGATGGGCGACGCATTTGCGCCTGCGTTTGCGGGTGTTCTCGATTCTCTCGCAGTGTCTGACGATTTTTGCACTGCTGACCGGCTATCAGTTCATCCTCTTCTGGGTCGACGGCGCCACCGGCAATCCGGTGACGGCCTTCGGGCGCTGGCTCGCACCCGTGATCGGAGCATTGCTGTGGCCGCTCATGACCGGCACGTTGAGCCGAACCCATGAGCGCTGAAATCCTGCGGGAGGCTTGAGGGTGGTCCGCCGCGTCCGCATCAAAGACCACTATGGCGAACAGCGAATCTTCACGGTTCGCACCATCGTCTCCGCGATTTTCGTCAGCGTGCTGCTGCTCACCGTCGCAGGCAGGCTCTTTTTTCTCCAGGTGGTCAAGCACGACTACTACTCGGAACTCTCGCAGGGCAATCGGGTGCGTACCGATCCGATCCCGCCCAGCCGCGGGCTGATCTTCGACCGGCACGGCGTGGTGCTCGCCGAGAACCTGCCGGCATTTCAATTGGAGCTGGTTCGCGAACAAGTCGGCGGGATCCCCGAGATAGACGCCACCTTGGCGCACCTCGTCAACATCGGCCTGCTCGACGCCGAAGACACCAACAGCATCAAGCGCACCATCCTCTCGCATCATGTCTACGAAAGCGTGCCCATCAAGCTGCAGCTCAATGACGAAGAGATGGCACGCTTCGCGGTGCACCGCTATGAATTCACCGGCGTGGACATCCGCACGCGGTTGTCGCGGCACTACCCGTTCGGCCCGATGGCCGTGCATGCGCTGGGCTATGTGGCGGCGATCAGCGAGCAGGATCTCAAGCACATCGATTCGGCCGCCTATGCGGGCACCACGCTGATCGGCAAACTCGGTGTGGAAGGCGCTTATGAAAGCCTGTTGCACGGATCGCCCGGATATCGCGAAGTGCTGGTCAACGCGGCGGGCCGTCCGGTCGAACGCCAGGGGGCCTATACGCCCAAGCTGGACATACGGCAGCCGGTCGCCGGCTCCGACTTGATTCTGAGCCTCGACATGCGGGTGCAGCGCGCCGCGGAAGATGCCCTGGTCGGCAAGCGCGGCGCGGCGATCGCCATCGATCCGCACACCGGCGACGTCATCGCCCTCGCCAGCACGCCGGGGTTCGATCCCAACGCATTCGCGCGCGGCCTCACCACCAAGCAATACGCGGTGCTGCAGAACGATATCGACAAGCCGTTGATCAACCGCGCGCTGCGCGGCGCCTACCCGCCCGGCTCGACGGTCAAGCCGTTTTATGCCCTGGCGGCCCTGAAATACGGCGTCATGACCCCGGACCAGACTATCTTCTGTCCCGGCCATTTCAGCCTGCCCGGCAGCAGAAATGTGTTCCGCGACTGGAAGCCCAAGGGCCACGGCATCATCGCGATGCGCCATGCCATCATGCAGTCCTGCGACGTGTACTTTTACACCGTCGCAAGCAAGCTCGGCATCGATCGGATGCACGACTTCATGAGCATCTTCGGCTTCGGCGAACCCACCGGCATCGATATTCCGGGCGAAAAGCCCGGCTTGATGCCGTCCACCGAATGGAAGCGCCATGCGTACAAGCGCGCCGCCGAACAGGTTTGGTTCCCCGGCGAAACCATCAGCGTCGGCATCGGTCAGGGTTATATGTTGGCCACTCCCATGCAACTCGCGCACGCCGTGTCCGCCATCGCTTCCCGGGGCGAGATCTACAAGCCGCGGCTGGTCGCGGCGGTGCGCGCCGCGGGCGCGACGGCGCTCACGCCTCGGCCCGTCGAACCCGAGCCCACGCTGACGGCGGTGAACAGCGAACAATGGCAGGTCATCGTGGACGGCATGGAACTCGCGACCGGGCCGGGCGGCACGGCCGCGGCGGCCACCGCCGGATCGCCTTACAAGATCGCCGGCAAGACCGGCTCCGCGCAGGTCTTCACCATCGCGCAGAACGAGAAATACCACGAAAAGGAATTGGCCGAGCGCCTGCTCGACCATGCACTCTTCATCTCGTTCGCCCCGGCGGAGGACCCGAAACTGGCGGTGGCCGTCTTCGTCGAAAATGGCAAGCACGGCGGCAGCACGGCGGCGCCCATCGCGCGCAAGATGTTCGACGCCTACCTGCTGCCCGACAAGGCGCCGGCCGCGGATAAAGGGCCCTTGCAGGGGAAGCCTCTATGATCTTCGATGAATTCTCGCCTTCGCGGACGCGCCGCACCCTGACCGCCGGCGGGCGCACCCTGCGCGCCCTGGGACTCGACGGACCCTTGACCGGCGTGCTGGCCATCATCGTGTGCTTCGGTATCTTGGTGGTGTACAGCGCCTCGGGCCAGAACGTCAAAATGGTCGAACATCATCTGGGGAACATCGCCATCGCCGTGGCGGCCATGCTGGCCCTGGCGCGGCTGGCGACGCCGCAGTACCTGCGCTTGTTTGCACCTTTCGCCTATGCCATCGGCGTGCTGCTGCTGATAGTCGTCGATGTGACCGGCCACGTCGGCAAAGGCGCGAAGCGCTGGCTCGACGTCGGCTTCATGCGCTTCCAACCCTCCGAGATCATGAAGCTCGCCGTACCGATGATATGCGCCTGGTACATGCACGAGCGCCCGCTGCCTCCGACCTTCAAGGATCTCATGGTGATGGGGCTGCTGATCGCCATTCCCACCGCGATGATCGCCAAGCAGCCGGACTTGGGCACGGCTCTGCTCATCGCGGCTTCCGGCCTCATCGTGATGATTCTGGCCGGACTGCAGCTGCGCATCATATTGATATCGATACCGCTGATCGTGGGCTGCGCCTTCGGCGCCTGGCATTTCATCCACGATTATCAGCGCCAGCGCATCCTGACCTTCCTCAATCCGGAAAACGATCCCTTGGGCACGGGCTACCACATCATCCAATCCCAGATCGCCATCGGCTCGGGCGGCATGTTCGGCAAGGGCTATATGAACGGCAGCCAGGCCCAGCTCGAATTCCTGCCGGAGCGCTCCACCGATTTCATCTTCGCGGTGATCGGCGAGGAATTCGGCCTCATTCCCTGCCTGGTGCTGCTGGTCCTGTACGGCGTCGTCATAGGGCGCGCCTTGTACCTCGCGATGCAGGGCCAGGACACCTTCGCGCGCCTGACGGGAGGCGCCATAGCGCTCAGCTTCTTCGTCTACGTGTTCGTCAACTCAGGCATGGTCAGCGGCATATTGCCGGTGGTCGGCGTGCCGCTGCCCATGATCAGTTACGGCGGAACCTCCATGGTCACGCTGCTGGCGGGGTTCGGCATACTGATGTCGCTCAATTCTCATCGCAAACTCATCGGATCCTGAGCATGCGCATCGTTTCGGTCATCGTGAAAGTGTTCCTGGCCGCAGCCGTTCTGTGCGCGGGCGCCCGTCCCTCCGTCGCGCTCGACATCAAGCGCCCCGAGGTCAAGGAATTCATCGCGCACATGGCGGAGACTTCGACCTTCAAGAAGCGCCTATTGCGCAAGCTGTTGAAAGCGGCTCAAAGCCAGCCCGCCATCATCGACGCCATGGACCGGCCCGCCGAAAAAGCCAAGCCCTGGTTCGAATATCGCCCCATTTTTCTCACCGAACGGCGCATCCGCGAAGGCACGGAGTTCTGGATCGCTCACCGCGAAGCCCTCGACCAGGCCAGCGTTCGCAGCGGCGTGGCGCCGGAATATCTGGCGGCCATACTCGGGGTCGAAACTTACTATGGGCGCCTGACGGGCTCGTACCGGGTGCTCGATGCGCTCGCCACCCTGGCATTCGACTATCCCGCCCGGGCGAAATTCTTTCGCGATGAACTCGAGCAGTTTCTGCTGCTGACGCAGGACCTGGGGGTCAATCCCCTGAGCCTCAAGGGATCGTACGCCGGCGCGATGGGCGCGCCGCAGTTCATGCCGTCGAATTACCGCCGCTACGCCGTCGACGCGGATGCGGACGGCCACATCAATCTGTGGACCAACTGGCAGGACGTTTGCGCGAGCGTCGGCAATTATCTCAAGGAGCATGGCTGGAATTACGGAGAACCCGTGCTGAGCGAGGCGAACGTCGACCCCGACAAGGTGCCGGAATTGGACGGCCACAAGCTCGCCCTGTCCGAGACCGTGGGTTCGCTGCACATCAAAGGCGTCAATTTCGACAGTTCCCTGTCGGCCGAATCCCCGGCTCTCTTGATTGCCGCCGACGACACGGACGGCGTGCATTGGCGCGTCGGCTACAACAATTTCTACGTCATCACGCGCTACAACCACAGCGCCATGTATGCCATGGCCGTCTACGAATTGGCCGCCGCGGTCAAGCAGCGCGTCCTGCTCAACGACGCGCCGGCACCTCAAGCGGCCCTGCAGCAGTGACAGCCCCGCGCGCCCCCGCCGTTCCGGGCGCCCTGACCGTTTCGCGCACCCTCGCCGTTGCGCTCGCTCTCGGCGCCGCGGCCATGCTGAGCGCCTGCTTCACCACGTCGCATCAGCCCGCCGATTCCTTGCCGAATGCCGGCGAACCGCCCGTGGCCGCGCCGCCAGTGCCCGATACCGCGCAGGATGCGGTCCCGCGTCTCGAGCCGCGATCGCGCAGCGGCAATCCGCCGTTCTACGATGTATTCGGCAAGCGATACTACGTCCTGTCCTCGAGCGTAGGTTACCTGGAGCGGGGCGTGGCATCGTGGTATGGCCCGGGCTTCCACAAGGTCCGCACATCCATAGGTGAACCCTACGATATGTACGCCATGACGGCTGCCCATAAGACACTGCCCTTGCCCGCCTATGTCCGGGTGACCAATCTGCAGAACGGCCGCAGCGTCGTCGTTCGGGTCAACGATCGCGGCCCCTTCGTCGGCAATCGCATCATCGACCTGTCTTATACGGCTGCGTCCCGGCTCGACATGCTGCGCAACGGCACCGCCATGGTGGAAGTCCACACCGTCGATCCGTCCCAGCAGCCCCTGACCGCTGCCTCGGCGCCGGCGGCCCCGGCGGTATCCGCCGACGGCACGAGTCCGGCCTCTTCCCCCGCATCCCTCGCCGCGCCCGCCTTATTCGTGCAGGCCGGCGCTTTCTCCGACCCCGCGAATGCGGGGCGCCTGGTGGATAAACTGCGCGGCGGCGGATACGGCAAGATCTTCGTGCGCGACGATCAAATCGCGGGCCGCCGGATGTACCGGGTCCGGATCGGTCCGGTGCCGGACGTCGCGGAGTTCGACCGCGTGGTCGGGGCGCTGGAGCGTGCCGGCATCAACGACGCGCATCTCGCCCTGGATTAGCGTTCATACGATTATTGCCGTGCGATAATCCCGGGCACCGATTAATTTTTACCAAGGTATTCACCCACTATGTTCCGTCCCCTCCTGGCCTGCTTGTCCCTTCTTGCCTTCGCCTCCTTGCAGTGCCGCGCCGAGGCGCCCGCTGCGGGGCCCGCGGTGCCGACCGTCATCCCGACCGCACCCCAGGTCGACGCTCGCGCCTACATCGTGGTCGATTATCGGACCGACAAGATCCTCGCCGCCAAGGACCCGGTGGCGCGGATGGAACCGGCGAGCCTCACCAAGCTCATGACTGCCTACATCGTGTTTCAACAATTGGCGGTCGGCAAACTCAAGCTTGACGAGCAGGTGATGGTGAGCGAGCACGCCTGGCGTTCTGAAGGATCGCGAACCTTCATCGAATTGGGCAAACCGGTCTCGATTCAGGATCTGATCCTGGGAATGATCGTGCAGTCGGGCAACGATGCCACCATCGCCCTGGCCGAACGGGTGGCCGGCACCGAAGAAACCTTTGCTCAAATGATGAATTCCAATGCCAAGCGCTTGGGGATGGTCGGCAGCCATTTCGAAAACAGCTCGGGGCTTCCCTCGCCCCAGCATTTCACCACCGCACGGGATCTGTCGCTGCTGGCCAACGCCATCATTCGAGAATATCCCCAGTACTACAAGTGGTTTTCGGTGCGCGAATTCGAGCACAACGGCATCAAGCAGCAGAACCGCAACGGGCTGCTGGAGCGCGACCCCACGGTCGACGGCCTGAAGACCGGCCACACCGATTCGGCGGGCTTTTGCCTGGTCACCTCTTCGCTGCGCGACGGCATGCGTCTCATCTCCGTGGTCATGGGCTCCACCAGCATGAAGGCGCGCGAGCTTGCCAGCACCGCGCTCCTCAACTATGGGTTCACGTTCTACGACACCAAGCTCGTGGTCAAAGGCGGTACCGTGCTGGCCACGGCGCGGGTCTGGAAGGGACAAGAACCCTCCGTCGATTTAGGGATCAAGGATGATCTGTATCTCACCCTCCCGCGCGGCGAAGCCGACTCGGTCAAGACCGCCACCGACGTCCCGCCCCGCCTCATCGCGCCGCTCGCCGCGGATAAGGATCTCGGCACGGTGCGCGTGTTTGCCGGCAGCCAAACCTTTGCGACCCGTCCCCTGCATCCGCTGAAGAGCGTGGCAGCCGGAGGCTGGTGGCGGCGCCTGATCGACACCATCCGGCTTTGGTTCGCTTAAGGCCGAGCCATGCCCCTGCCCATCTGCTACTTGAACGGCAGCTACCTCGCGCTCGAGCAGGCGAAGGTGTCGCCGCTCGACCGTGCATTTCTATTCGGCGACGCCGTGTACGAAGTGCTGCCGGTGTACGCTTCGCGCGCGTTTCGGCTGCGCGAACATCTGGACCGCCTCGGCCGCAGCCTCGCCGGCATCCGCATGTCCGCCCCGCTGTCGCACGGCGACTGGGCGAAGATCTGCCGGGAGCTCATTTCGCGCAATTCCGCCGTCGAGGCCTACCTGTACCTGCAGGTCACGCGCGGCGCAGAGCTCGCCCGCAATCACGTCTGGCCTGAAGGCCTGACGCCCACCGTCTTCGCCTACGCCACGGCCCTGGATCCATTGCCCGCCGCCTTCCTGGAACAGGGTGTGTCGGCGGTGACGGCGCAGGATACCCGCTGGGCGCGGCGCGACATCAAGTCCACCGCCCTGCTCGCCAACATCCTTCTGAAGAAACTCGCGGCCGATGCCGGCGCCTTCGAAACCATATTACTGGAGAACGGCGAACTCACCGAGGGTTCATCGACCACGGTTCACGTCGTGAAGGACGGCATCATCCGCACGCCGCCGAACGGGCGCCGCATTCTTCCGGGGACGACCCGCGATGTCGTTGCCGAACTCGCGGCCCGCTTGAATTTGCGCAGCGAAAGCTCCGGCGTCACCGAAGCCGAATTGCGGGCGGCCGACGAGATTTGGCTGGCATTTTCCACCCGCGGTGTGTTGCCGGTCACGACCCTCGACGGCGCAGCGGTGGGCTCCGGCAAGCCCGGGCCCTTGTTCAACCGGGTGAACGCGGCCTTCACCGAGTACACGCGCGAACTCGCCGCAACGCCGGACTTATGACCGATCCGAAACTACAGGAATTTCCAAGCGAGTTTCCGATCAAGGTGATGGGCCGCCAACATAGCGATTTGCGCGCGCTGACCCAGGCCATCATCGAGCGGCACGCCGGCACCGTGCTCGAATCGAACGTGCGCACGCGCACCAGCGGGGACGGAAATTTTCTGGCGCTGACCTACATGGTGCATGCCACCAGCCGCGAACAGCTCGACGCCATCTACCGCGAGTTGACTGCCTGCAAATCGGTGCTGATGGCGCTGTAATCGGGGCCGAATTTAAGCCGCCGCAGCAAATGCGGCGTCAAGCCGCGGGCCGCCGACTGCAGGGCGGCGGCGGCGCCGAGCGAAGCAATGCTCTCCGCATGATCCGCGAGGCGCGTCACGGTGAGCCCCGGATATCCGCACACATTGATGCGCCGGAAAGGCGCCAGATCGAGCGAGACATTGAGCGCCAGCCCGTGATAGCTGGCGCCGCGGCGAATCCGCAACCCCACGCTGGCGAGTTTCGCGCCGTCGACATAGACCCCGGGCGCCTCGCGCCTGCCCGACGCCGTCACGCCCAATTCGGCGGCGTAGTCGATGACGGCATCCTCGAGCGCCACGACCAATTCGCGCACGCCCAAGGCGCGGCGCCGCAGATCGATCAGCGGGTACACCACCAGCTGCCCGGGTCCGTGATAGGTCACCTGCCCGCCGCGGTCGATTTGCACCACCGGGATATCGCCAGGTGCCAGCAAATGTTCGCGCTTGCCGTTCAACCCCAGGGTGAACACCGGAGGATGCTCGACGAACCAGATTTCATCCGGCGTCGCATGCCCCCGGTCGTCCGTGAACTTTTGCATCGCCCGCCATACCGGCTCATAAGCGGCCAACCCCAACTGGCGGATCAGGGGCGCATCGCTCACGTCAGCGCGGCATTGTTGAGGCCGGCGTTATTTCGGGCCAGCGCCTGTTCCGCCCGATAGCTCGACCGGACCAGGGGGCCCGACACGCATTCGAGAAAGCCCGATGCCAGCGCCCATTCGCGGTACTGATCGAACTCTCGCGGAGCGACGAATCTTTCGACGCTGAGGTGATTCGATGTTGGGCGCAGATACTGCCCCAGGGTCAGGATATCGACGGCCGCGCCCTTAAGGTCCGCCATGGTCGCGCGAATCTCCGCATCGGTTTCGCCCAGCCCCAGCATCATGCTGGTCTTGGTCAGCACCGACGGCCGATACTCCTTCGCGGCGCGCAGCACCCCGATGGTTTGCTCGTAGCCCGCGCGCGCATCGCGCACCGGATGGGTCAAGCGGCGCACGGTCTCCACATTTTGCGCAAACACGTCCAGTCCCGAATCGAGGACGGTGCGTACGTCGCGCATCACGCCTTGAAAATCCGGCGTCAGAGCCTCCACCGCGGTGCCGGGATTGCGCTGCTTGATGGCGCGGATCGCTGCCGCGTAGTGGCCCGCCCCGCCGTCCTCCAAATCGTCGCGGTTCACGGAAGTGAGCACCACATATTTGAGGCGCATCAGTTCCACCGAGCGGGCCACGTTCTCGGGTTCGAAGGCATCCAGCCAACCCCGCGGATTGCCGGTGTCCACCGCGCAAAACCGGCAGGCCCGCGTGCACACCGCCCCCATCAGCATGATGGTCGCGGTGCCCGCATTCCAGCATTCGCCGATGTTCGGGCATTTCGCCTCCTCGCACACGGTGCTCAAGGAGTGCTCACGGACGATCTGCTTGACCGCCGCGAATTCCTTGCCGGAGCCCAGCGGTGCCCGCAGCCATGAAGGTTTACGCAGCGGCGGCGCGGAGTCCGTGCGGCCGGCGCCCGGGGCGGCAGCCTTGGACTTCACGCCGTCCTTGATGGCGGTAAAGCCCTGGACGGTGGTGTATTTGTCGCCGCTTCGCAGCGGGCGCGCCTCCCGCAGGATGGGGATGCCTTTGAATTCCGACATGCCGCCATTGTACCCCAGCTATGGATTCAGGGCCTGAAGGCGCTCAGGCGTGCCCACATCCTCCCAAACCCCGGCGTAGAGTTCCCCGGAACAGCGCCCGGCCGCCATGGAACGCAGCAGCAGCGGCTTCAATGGAAATGCTCCGTCGCTGCAGCCGGCGAAAAAATCGGACCGGTACATGGCGATACCGGAAAACGTGAACCGGTTCGGGGCGGCCGCGAGCACCGATCCGTCCTCCAATCCAAAATCGCCCTGGGGGTGTTGGGGCGGATTGGGCACCAGCACCAGGTGCGCGTCGCGGTCGGGCGCGAGCTTCAAGGTATCGAAAGGAAAATCCGTGTAGACATCGCCGTTGACCACCGCGAAGGGGCCCGGCATGAGCTGGGGCAGCGCCCGAAATATGCCTCCCGCGGTCTCGAGCGCCTGGGTCCGCTCATCGCTGTAGCTGATGTTCGCGCCGTAGCGCTCGCCGTCGCCCAAGTATCCGCGGATCTGCGAGCCCAGCCAGGCAAGATTGATGACGATCCTGTCGATTCCCGCGCTCACCAAGCCGATGACGTGGCGTTCGATCAGCGGCTGACCGCGCACCCGCAGCAGCGGCTTGGGCGTCGAATCCGTCAGCGGCCGCAGCCGCTCGCCCCTCCCGGCCGCGAGAATCATGCCGGTCCGCGGACGTTCGGGTTCCGCGTTCACGCCGGCGCCCGCTGCTGCGCGGCGCTGAATCCAGGATCGATGCGCCGGGAGATGAAGCCGGCGAATTCGGCGCACTCCGGGTAGTCCGCCGCCGCATCCCGCGTGTATCGCAGCACCCGCGGCAGATCCTCGAGGTACTGGGGCTTGCCGTCGCGATAATACAGCCGCGAAAAAATGCCCAGCACCTTGATGTGACGCTGCAACCCCATGAGGTCGAACCAACGGATGAATTCATTTTCCGAAGCGCCGAGTTCGAATCCCTCCCCGAGCAGCCGCTCGCGGTAGCGCAGTGCCCACTCGCGCACGAGCGCGCGCGGCCACTCCACATAGCAATCCTTGAGCAGCGAAACCAGGTCGTAGGTGACCGGTCCCCGTACCGCATCCTGAAAATCGAGAATGCCGGGATTGTCGTCCGGACAGACCAGGAGATTTCGCGAATGATAATCGCGATGTACGAAGACGGCCGGCTGCGAGAGAGCAGCCTGCGCCAGAACCTCGAACAGCCGATCGAGCATGCCTCGCTCCGCAGCGGTGATCCCGAGCCCGAGATGCCCCCTCAGGAACCACTCGGGCATGAGTTCCATTTCGCGCATCAGCAAGGCATGGCTGTAGGACGGCAAGTCGCGGGACGCCGAGCGATCGGCCATGTGCAAGGTGCACAGCGCGTCCAGCGCGTCCGCGTAGAGACGCGCCGCCGCGTCCACCGACTCGAGCTCATCGAGATATTGCCGGTTTCCCAAATCCGACAGCAGCAAAAATCCCCGCGGCACGTCCTTGGCCAGCGTCACGGGCACATTGAGGCCGATCTCGAGCAATCGCCTGCCCACGCTCAAAAAAGCACCGAGGTTTTCCTTGTCGGGCGGCGCATCCATGACGATGCAGCTTTCGGCTCCGCGCGTCACTCGAAAATAACGGCGAAAGCTCGCATCGGCGGATGCCGGAGCGATCCGGCCGCCGGCAAAACCCAGATCCTCGAACACCCATCGGGTCAAATCCGCCAGGCGGGAATCGCTTGCATCCGGTAGACCCATGCTTGACCATTCACTGGCCGCAAATGCGGCGGCTTCAAGTATACCGACTAAGGCGATGCATTTTGTCCATGGCTTTTCATGTTCGAGCCGCATTCATTCTTCTCTCCTTCGCGGCTGTCTCCATAGCCCGCGGCGCGGATCTGTGCCCCGCTCCGCCCAAGTTCCAGCTCCCGCTCGACTCCGGCATTGCCGAAGACGATCACCGCATTCACATCGACAGCGACGATGCCGTGCTCGGAGCCGACGGCCATGCGGTGTTGAACGGCCGCGTCAAGGTCCGGCAGGACGCCCGTTCGGTCACCTCGGACTCGGTTACCTACGACCAAAAGACGGGACGGGTGTCGGTCAAGGGCGGAGTGGATTTCGAAGATCCGAAACTGCGGGTGCGCAGCGATACCGGCAGCTACGACACCGACGGCGCTGCGAATTTCGATCAGGCGAACTTCCAGCTCATGGACCGCAACGGCCGGGGTTTCGCCAAGGATATCGACGTGCTGGCGGATGGGAAAATCACCCTCTCCGGGGTGCGCTACACCAGCTGCCCCTTGGGCAATGAGGACTGGCTGCTTAAGGCAGCCTCCATCAGCCTCGATACCAAAATCCAGGAAGGAGTCGCGCGCAGCGTCGTCATGCGGTTCAAGGACGTGCCGATTTTCTACACGCCGTATATCTCCTTTCCCCTGGGCGACGAGCGCAAGAGCGGCCTGCTGTTTCCGAGCTTCGGCCATTCGGGCAGCAACGGCTACGAGCTCGAGGTCCCCTACTATTTCAATCTCGCGCCCAACTACGACTTCACGCTCACGCCCGGAATGCTGTCCGCGCGCGGCGTGCAGCTGGCCGGACAGTTCCGCTATCTCTCCGTCGCCTCCCACGGCCAGATCGACGGCACGTTCCTGCCGAACGACGCCCAGGAGCACGGCGACCGCAATTACCTTCACTTCGTCGACGTCACGGATTTCAGGCAGGGAATGCGTTTCGACGCCGACATCGCGAATGTCAGCGACCACAACTACTTCGAAGATTTTGCCGTGGGTTCCGACCAGACCAGCGTAACCTTCCTCGAGCGGCGGGCCGACGTGCTGTACTACGACGACATCTGGCGCATACGCGCAGAGCTGCAGAACTTTCAAACCATCGACATCACCGCCTCCCCCGACGAGCGGCCTTACTCGCGCGTGCCGCGCGTGCAGGCCAGCGGGCTGTGGCCGATACCGAACACCGGATTCGAGCTCGCCGTGGACAGCGAGGCGGTGAATTTCCTGCGCGAGATCGGTCCCACCGGCGTGCGCTTGAACGTGGCCCCCGAGCTGCGTTGGTCGAGCCGCGGTCCCGGCTACTTCTTCGAACCCGCGGTCGGCTACGACTTCACCCAGTACGACCTCAAGAATGCCGTTGCCGGCGGCCTCGATGCACCGAGCACGCCGACTCGCACGCTGCCCTATGCGAGGCTCGACACCGGCCTGGTGTTCGAGCGCGACGCCGGATCGCGCGGACAGCGCACGCAGACTCTCGAGCCGCGGGTGGTCTACAGCTATGTCCCGTACCGCAATCAGAATGAGCTGCCTATCTTCGATACCGGCTTGCCCGACCTGAATCTGACCGAGCTGTTCCGGACCAATCGTTATGTCGGTTCGGATCGCATCGGCGATGCCAATCAGGTGGCCCTCGCCCTGTCGACGCGGCTCTTCGATCACGAAACGGGAGCGCAGTATCTGTCCGCCACCATCGGCCAGATCCGCTACCTGTCGATTCCGCGCGTCGGCCTGCCGGTCATTCCCGACGAGTCGAACGGCGAGATGCTGGTGACATTGCCCGGCGTGAACCCGCTGGCGCTTCCCGGCCAGGCGATCGTGAATTCCCGCGGTCAAATTCTCATGGCTTTGCCTGGACAGTATGTTTCGGGCCTGCCCTCCCAGGCTTTCGCCGCCACCCCCCAGGCGCAGGCCCTGCAGTCCTTCCCCGCCTCGGACCTGGTCGCCGACGTGTCGGTGACGGCATACAAGCATTTCAGCGTCAACTTCGATTACCTCTGGAATCCCTACACCTCGCAGACCGACAAATCGGAGGTTTCGGTCCAGTACCGCCCCGACCCCACCCGGGTCGTGAACTTGGGCTACCGTTTTCAGCAGAACATCCTCACCCAGCAGCCCATCTTGAAGCAGTGGGACGGCTCCTTCGCGTGGCCCATCGCGGAGCACTGGAACACGGTCGGGCGCTGGGTGTATTCGCTGCAGGACCACCAGACCATCGAGCAAGTGGCTGGATTTGAATATAAAAGCTGCTGCTGGAAGATCCAGATGGTGCAGCGCCGCTACGTGCGTGTGACCAACAACACCCCGGGACTAGACACCTCGATTGCATTACAATTGGAACTCACAGGCCTAAGTTCGGTCGGAAAACCAGCGAATACCTTCTTGGAACGCGAGATTCGTGGGTATTCGACCCGCGATCCCAATGCCCAGAACTCGGCCCCTTAAGTCCAGGACACCTCGACGCATGCGTAAAACTGCCTTTAATTGCTTCAATTGGGCCGCGGCAATGCTGCTGGCGACGGCGGCCCACGCGCAGACCCGGGACATCGGCGTGCACGGCGAGATGCTCGACCGCATCGCCGCCATCGTGAACGACGGCCTGGTGCTGAAAAGCGAACTCGATGCGCAGATGGACGCGGTCACCAAGCGGCTGCAGGAACAAAAGGTGGAGCTGCCCTCGCAGAGCGTGCTCAAGCAGCAGGTGCTCGACCGGCTGATATTGCAGGAAATTCAGTCGCAGCACGCCAAGCGGGTCGGTTTGACCGTGTCGGACGAGCAGCTGAACAGCGCCCTGCAGGAAATCGCCGGCCGCAATAAGATCCCCTTCGATCAGCTGCCGACCGCGCTGTCGGCGCAGGGCGTCGACTACAAGCAGTATCGCGAGGCCATGCGCAAGGAGTTGACCTTGACCACCCTGCGCCAGCGCGACGTGATCGCGCACATCAACGTCAGCCCGCACGAACTCGAGCAGTTCTTGACGCGCCAGCAAACCCAGGCCGCCAACGACGAATTCAACGTCTCGCACATTCTTCTGTCGCTGCCCGAAGCCGCGACGCCCCAGCAGCTCGATGAAATCACGCACAAGGCGCAGGAGCTCGCGGCGCGCGCCACCAAGGGCGAAGACTTCGGGCAGCTCGCCATTGCGAATTCGAACAGCCAGACGGCGTTGGACGGCGGCCAGCTCGGCTGGCGCAAAGGCACCCAGCTGCCCCAGTTCATCCTGGACTTGGTCGTCAAGATGAAGCCCGGCGAAGTGAGCGAGCCGGTGCGCACGCCGAGCGGATTCCATATCGTGAAATTGAACGAACGGCGCAGCGGCGAAGGCCAGGTCATCATCAACCAGGTTCACGTGCGGCACATTTTGATGAAGCCGAACGAACTCGACGACGATGAGACCGTGCGCCAGAAGCTGAGCAAGCTGCGCGATCGAATCTTGAAGGGAGAGGACTTCGCCGGCCTCGCCTCCACCAATTCGGCGGACCCGGGCTCGGCGCCCGACGGCGGCGATCTGGGCTGGAGCGGCCCCGGCACCTTCGTGCCGGAGTTCGACAAGGCGATCGCCGACCTCAAGGTCAATGAGATCAGCGAGCCGTTCAAGTCGCGTTACGGCTGGCATATCGTACAGATGCTCGGCACGCGCACCTACGACAGCACCGACGACGTGCGACGCCAGCGCGCCTTCGCCGCCATCCGCGAGAGCAAGGCCGACGAAGAGACCGAGCTGTGGCTGAGGCGGATGCGCGACGAGGCCTTCGTCGAAATCAAGATGTAGTGTACGTACCGCGGATCGTCATCACGTCGGGTGAACCCGCAGGGATAGGGCCGGATACCTGCGTCGCCCTGGCGCAGGACGATTGGCGGGCCGACATCGTCGTGGCCGGCGACGCGGATCTGCTGGCCGGCGCTGCCGCGGCGCTGAAGCTGCCGCTGGCGATCGAACGCTACGACTCTTCGCGGCGCTTGCAGAATCACCGTGCCGGCACTCTGACAGTCCTGCATGTCCCCACCGCCCGGCCCGTCATCGCCGGGCACCCGGATGCGCGCAATGCCGCGTACGTCATCGAGATGTTGAACCGCGCCTGCGACGGCTGCACCAACGGCGAATTTGCCGCCATGGTGACGGCGCCCGTGCAGAAGAGCACCTTGCTGGATGCCGGCTACGAATTCACCGGCCACACCGAGTATCTCGCTGCTCGAACCCGCGCGGCGCTGCCCGTCATGCTGCTGGTGAGCGATAAGCTGCGGGTCGCGCTGGTGACCACCCATCTGGCGCTCGCCGATGTGCCGCGGGCCGTCACCCGCGAGCGGCTGCGCACCACGCTGCGCATCGTCAACATGGACATCGAACGGCATTTCTCCCTTGCTGCGCCGAGGATCGCGGTGCTCGGACTCAATCCCCACGCGGGCGAGTCCGGACATCTGGGCCGCGAGGAAATCGACGTGATCGAACCGGTGATTCGCGAGCTGCGGGCCGAAGGCTTGGACCTGCTCGGGCCCGTGCCGGCGGATACGGCATTTACTCCGCGATTCCTCAAGACCGCCGACGTCATCGTCGCCATGTACCACGATCAGGGCCTGCCGGTGATCAAACACGTAGGATTCGGCCATGCCGTCAACATGACGCTGGGCTTGCCCATACTGCGCACCAGCGTCGACCACGGCACCGCCTTGAGCCTGGCGCGCAGCGGACAGGCGGACGCGGGCAGCCTGCGCGCCGCACTGGCGCTCGCCGTCGAATTGGCCGGCACAAGTCCCGCACATGCCGGTCCGTAAGCGATTCGGACAGCATTTCCTGCATGATCCCGGGGTAATCCGCCGAATCGTCGATGCCGTTTCCCCCCTTCCCGGCGAGCGCATCGTCGAGGTCGGCCCCGGACGCGGCGCTTTGACCTGGGGGCTGCTCGAACGCGCCAAGCGCCTCGACGTCATCGAGATCGACCGCGATCTGGCGCAAACCCTGAAAGCCGATCCGCGGGCGAAGAACGGATTGCAGGTGCACGTCGAGAATGTCCTCGACACGGATTTCATCGCCCTGCGCGGCGGCGGCGCCCCGCTGCGCGTCGTCGGCAATCTTCCCTACAACATTTCCACTCCCCTGCTGTTTCACCTGCTGGCCCAGCGCGCAGCCATATCCGACATGTACTTCATGCTGCAGAAAGAGGTGGTCGACCGCATGGCGGCGCAGCCCGGCACCAAGGAATATGGGCGGTTGACCGTCATGCTCGCGGCGGCGGCCGAGGTCCAAGGCCTCTTCGACGTCGGCCCCGGTGCGTTCCAGCCGCGCCCCAAGGTCTGGTCCGCCATCGTGCGCCTGCAGCCGGCGCCGAGCCCCCGCTTCGACATCGGCCGCGAGGGCGCGCTGCGCACCGTCGTGACCGCCGCCTTCTCGCACCGGCGCAAAACCCTGCGCAACTCCCTGAAGGGCCTGCTGACTTCGCCGGACATCGAATCCTGCGGCATCGATCCTCAATTGCGGCCCGAAACCCTCGCGCCCGCGCAATTTGGACTGCTCGCAGCCCATTACTCCCGATTGGTCGGCTATACTTGAAAGCGCATGACCGGATATAAGAAGCTTTTGGTTCTATTGGACCTGTCGGAAGGCAGCGAGCAGGTTGCGGTTGCCGCGCGGGATCTGGCGGCATATTCGCATGCGTCCATGGTGATGCTGCATGTGGTGGAATTCGTTCCGGTCGAGCCCATGGGCGAATCGCTGATGCCGACGGTCCGCATCGAGGATGAATTGATCAAGCGTTCGCATGAGAATCTGACCCAATTGATCGAAAAGCTCGGGCTGCCCCGCACCAAGGGACGGGTCGAATCCGGCAACACCAAGGCCGAGATCCTGCGCGTGGCCGGGGAAGTGAAGGCGGATTTGATCGTACTCGGCAGCCGCGAGCGCCATGGCCTCGCCATTCTGGTGAACTTTACCGAAGACACCGTCCTGCATGCCGCCCACTGCGACGTGCTGGCAGTGCGTCTGAAGTAGTGCGATGGAGGCCATGGCACCGGAACCCGAGAATCCAAAAATTCGCGTCGAGGTCGAAACCTCCTACATCGAGGAACAGTCCGATCCGCGCGACAAGCGCTTCGTCTTCTCGTACACCATCACGATCCGCAATGAGGGCCAGGTGCCCGCCCGTCTGTTGACCCGCCATTGGATCATTACGGACGCGAACGGCAACGTGAAGGAGACCCGGGGTGACGGCGTGGTCGGCGAACAGCCTTACTTGAAACCGGGCCAGGGATTTCGATACTCCAGCGGCGCGGTGATAGAAACGCCCGTGGGCACCATGCAGGGCAGCTATCAGATGGTCGCCGACGACGGGCAGCAATTCGACGCGCCCATCGCGCCGTTCAGGCTGGCGATGCCTGGAGTGCTGCACTAGCCGGTGGGTGGCTGATGGCGCTTTACGCAATCGGCGACGTACAGGGCTGCGATGCCGAACTCGGCGAGCTGCTCGCCGCATTGAAGTTCTCGGCGGATCGCGACCGGCTGTGGTTCGTCGGAGATCTCGTCAATCGCGGGCCTGACTCCCTGGCGGTGCTGCGCCGGATCAGGTCTCTCGGCGATGCGGCGACGGTCACGCTCGGCAACCACGATTTGCACCTTCTCGCCGTGGCTTTCGGATCGGGCCGCGTCCGCAGCGACGACACTCTCGACGACATACTCGCGGCCCCCGACCGCGAGGCATTGCTCCACTGGCTGGCGGGCCGCCCGCTCTTTCACGAAGACCACTCGCTGAATGCCTGCCTCCTGCACGCAGGCTTGGCGCCGCAATGGGATGTCCGTCGCGCGCGCGAATGCGCCCGCGAGTTCGAGAGCGCCTTGCAGCACGATCCCAAAAGATTGCTGGACCGGCTCTACGGCGACCGGCCGGATCTCTGGAACGAAGCCCTCGAAGGCGAAGAACGCCTTCGATTCATCGTCAATTGCTTCACGCGGCTGCGCTATGTCGATGCCGACGGCCGGCTGATGCTGCGCGCCAAGGGATCGCCGAAAAAATCCCAGACCCCCGCGCTGATTCCCTGGTTCGACGCAGCCGATGCGCGCTGGCGCGGGCCACGCATGGTGTTCGGTCACTGGTCGACTCTGGGCTTTTTCGACAAGGCCGACGTGACGAGCCTCGACACCGGCTGCGTTTGGGGCGGCGCACTCACGGCGTTGCGATTGGACGCTCCCGGCGCCAAGCCCGTACAGGTACCCTGCGCATCGCACGACGCGCCTTGACGGCGGATCGTCGCGGCCGCGCTGCGCCGTGCGGGCCGGAACGTGGCCGGCCTGGCCCGGGCAGGCCCGGCCCGGCCGTGGGTCTACCGGCCCGGCCGGATATGGAGCACCTCGCCGCGAACCAGAAATCGGCTGCCGCTCTCACGCATCGGGACGCAGGAAATGTCCTGTTGCAGATTTCGCGTGACGAGCGTGGGCAGAATCTGATGCACGAACTCCTCCACCAGTTCGCAGTCAGCGTCGCCCATGTTGCGAAACGCATCGCTGGTAAGGGTAAACGGTTCGAAGCTCGCCTCCACCGGCCCTAAGTCCGCCGGTCTCGGGGGCTTGGCCGCGGCACCCGGCAAGGCCGGCGCAAAAAAGACGATGTTCAAAATGGCGCTCGCGGAATCGAGCCGGGCCTGCGGCGCGGACTCCCCGCAACTCGAGGCAGAGACGGCCAGATCTCGCCGAGCTCCCAAATCGAGCAGCATGGCGCGCACCTTGTCCCGCAGGCCATCGCACGAATACCGCGACGTGCGGCCCCGGTAGAGGAAGCTCAGATGCTGCTCCTTCCACACCGCCGCAACGGCGCTCCCCGCATCGGTTCCCGCCGGCCATGCTGCCGCCGCGACCATCGTTCCCATCCCGGCGAGCACCCACACGAACCGCATAACGGACCTCTCGCCTGTTTGACTGCACCGATGGCAGCGAAGTTTCACGGCGCCGCTATAATGAAGCCATGCAACTAACCCCGCCCTTCAACGTGCGCGCCTGGATCGATCAGAATCGTGCGCAGCTCCGGCCGCCTGTAGGCAACAAGCTGCTGTTCCAAGACAGCGCGTTCATCGTCATGGCGGTGGGTGGACCGAATTCCCGCAAGGATTTTCATCACGATCCCAGCGAGGAAATTTTCTACCAGGTCGAGGGCGACATTGTGCTCAAGACGGCGCAGGACGGCCGCTTGATCGATATTCCGATCCGCGAAGGTGAAATATTTCTGCTCCCCGCCGAGGTACCTCATTCGCCGCAGCGTCCCGCCGGCACCTTGGGTGTCGTGGTCGAGCGCCAGCGCAATCCGGACGAGCTGGACGGATTCTCGTGGTACTGCGAGAACTGCGGACATCTGCTGCATCTGGAGCGTGTGGCCGTGCGCAACATCGAAACTCAACTGCCGGCGATTTTTTCCCGGTTCTACTCGAGCGCTTCGCACCGCACCTGCAGCGCCTGCGGCACCGTCATGCAGGCGCCCGGCAAGTGACGCTCGACTCGGCCGGCGCCCTTGCCCGGGACGCGGCGGATCCCCTCGCCGCCTTCGCGGCGGAATTCCATCACCCGGTGGACGGCGCCGGGCGGAAGCTGGTCTATCTATGCGGCCACTCGCTGGGCCTTCAGCCCAAATCGGCCGCGCACTTTGTCGAACAGGAACTTCGGGATTGGCGGCGCCTCGGCGTGCTCGGGCACCATGTCGCCGGGCGGCCGTGGATCGGCTACCACGAGCATGCCGCCGCGCCGCTGGCCGAGCTCGCCGGCGCCATGGAAACCGAAGTGGTCGCCATGAACTCTCTCACCGTCAACCTGCACTTGATGATGGTGAGTTTCTTCCGGCCCCGCGGCGCGCGCAGCCGCGTGCTGATCGAGAAATCGGCATTTCCGTCGGATCGCTACGCCATCGTTTCGCAGCTCGAGTTTCACGGGCTCAATGCACGGGAGCATCTGATCGAGGTCGAGCCACGTACCGGCGGGAGAAATCTCGATACCGGCGATGTGATCGCTCTGATCGAACAGCAAGGAGAGGCGCTCGCGCTCGTTCTGCTGCCGAGCGTGCAATATCTTTCCGGGCAATCTCTGGATCTTGTGCCCATCATCGCGGCGGCGCGCCGCGCCGGCGCCGCCGTCGGCTTGGATCTTGCCCACGGCATCGGCAACACCCTGCTGCAACTGCACGATTGGAATGCGGATTTCGCCGTGTGGTGCAATTATAAATATCTCAATGCCGGACCCGGCGCCATCGGCGGCTGTTTCGTGCATGAGCGCCACGCCCGCGCCGTGGAATTGCCGCGCTTCGCGGGTTGGTGGGGACATGATTCGTCGAGGCGCTTTCAAATGGAACCCGACTTCGTTCCCATGGCGGGTGCGCCCGGCTGGCAGATCAGCAATCCGCCCGTGCTGTCGACGGCACCCCTGCTCGCCTCCTTGGAAATCTTCCGGCGCGCCGGCATGCGGCGCCTGCGCGAGAAATCGATCGCCTTGACCGCGTTCCTCGAGAATCTGCTGCAGGCATCGTTGCCGGGATCGGTGGACATCATCACGCCTCGGGACCCGGCGGCGCGTGGCTGCCAATTGAGCCTGCGCATCGCGCGCCCACCGGCCGACGCGAAGCGCTGTTTCGAACGGCTGACGGCCGCCGGGGTGGTGGGCGACTGGCGCGAGCCGGACGTTCTGCGCCTCGCGCCGATTCCGCTTTACAATTCGTACAGCGATGTAGCCGCCGCGGTCGGCGCCCTGTCGCAAGCCCTGCGGCCGTGACTGCCGGGAGCACCGTGCGCATAGTCGGCGCGGGTCCGACGGGTGCCCTGCTCGCCATTCTGCTGTCCCGCCGGGGTCATGCCGTGGAACTGTATGAGAGCCGCCCCGACCCGAATGCCCGCGCCGCCGAATCGGGCCGCTCCATCAATCTGGCGCTGGCGGACCGCGGCATTCATGCCCTGCAAATGGCCGGCGTATTCGGGAATTTGCAGGACGAACTTCTGCCGATGCGCGGCCGGCTCATTCATCGTCCGGACGGCGGCACTTCGCTGCAGCCGTACGGGCAGCGGCCCCGCGAGCAGATCTATTCCGTTTCGCGGCATCGGCTCAATCAAAGCCTGTTGCGCGTCGCCGCGGCGCAGCCCGGCGTCAGCGTGCAATTCGAGCACCGCTTCGAGACTGCCGACTTCGAACGCGGCAGCGCCGCCATCCGCGATTTGCGCCGTGACCGCCTGATCAGCGTTCCCATGCAGCCGCTGCTCGCCGCCGATGGCGCCGGCTCTTCGGTGCGCCGCCGGATGAGTGCGCTCGGTTTGATCGAGTCGCATGAGAGCGATCTCGACCATGGCTACAAGGAGTTGTCCATGCCGGCCGACGGCGCCGGGCGCCATGTCATGGCCGCCGACGCCCTGCACATCTGGCCGCGCGGCAATTACATGCTGATCGCCCTGCCCAATCGCGACGGCAGCTTCACCGCCACCCTGTTCCTCGCAAAACACGGCGAGGTCAGTTTCGACAGCCTGACCGACGCCGCGGCCATCGAACGATTCCTGTCGAGCCAATTCCCGGACGCGCGCGCGCTGATGCCCGATTGCATCGACGAGTTCAGGGATCATCCGGTCGGATTTCTTGGCACGGTTGCCGCGATGCCGTGGTCCCACGCCGGCACGGCGGCATTGATCGGCGATGCCGCGCACGCCATCGTGCCTTTTCATGGACAGGGAATGAACTGCTGCTTCGAGGACTGCGTGCAGTTCGACGCCTGCCTGGGCCGGCATGCCGCGTGGCAGGACGCGTTCGCGGAATTCGGAGCCATGCGAAAGCCCAACACCGATGCCATCGCCGCCATGGCGCTCGACAATTACCTCGAGATGCGCGAGCGCGTCGCTGATCCTGAATTCGTGCTGCAACAGGCACTGTCGCTGGAACTCGAACGCCGTTTCCCCGATCGCTTCATCCCTCGTTACTCCATGGTGATGTTCCACCATGAAATCCCTTACCGGACCGCGCTGGAACGCGGCGCGGCGCAGGCACGGCTCCTGTCGGAGTTGACGGCGGGAGCGGCATCCTTGGACGATATCGACTTCGAGCGCGCCGAACGCGAAATTCGATCGAAGCTCGCGCCGATCGATTCGGCTTAAGTCCCTGTCCGATCCAGTGTGATGAAGCTGTAGGCGTGAGCATTCTTGGCGTCGGCCTGGTGCGTCTCGCGCAAGGTCTCATGCCACTCTCCTCCGCGCCAGCCCGAGAACACCGTGTCGCCATCGTCGATCCGGGCATGGACCAGCGTCAGATGGATGCGCTTCGCCAAGGGCAGGCATTGACGGTAGATTTCCGCGCCGCCGATCACCATCAAAGCGGGTGCTCCTCCCGCGGCGGCCCGCGCCGCCTCCACGGTCTTTGCCACCACGCAATCGACCGGCGCAAAACCGGTCGAGCGGCTCAGCACGATATTCGTCCGGCCCGGCAGGGCTTTGCCGATGGATTCATAGGTCCTGCGGCCCATCAACACCGGCTTTCCCAGCGTCAGCGACTTGAAGTGCCGCAGATCCGCCGGCAGGTGCCAGGGCAGCTGATTGCCGCGGCCGATGACATCGTTCTCCGACGCTGCGACCACCAATTCCAGGGCGGCTGCGCCTGCCGGTGATTCATCATTCGATGCCATGCTCATGGCGGATTTATACGCCGGCAGCGCAAAACCCGCCAGCTAAGGCCCGCCGGCCAAGACTGCCCACCGGCGCCGCACGCCGGCCGGGCGGTCTCAGCTCAATTCTTGGCGATCAAGCTCGACGACAGGGAGATGACGGCGCCGCGCGTGTCCGTCGAGCAGCTCGCGCGGGCAATCGGCAAACCGGTCTTTTTGTCGTTGGCCCGCAATTCGAACGTATAAGCGAGGCTGTAGGGTTCGATCAGCGACCCGAACGGGCTGGAACCATACGCGAGCTTGTACGACGGCGCCGCCGCGCCGGGCGGTGCGAGCCGCAAGGCAAAAGCGCGCGCGCAGGCATCCAACGCAGAGCCCTCGGTCGAAGCGGAGGAAATGGCGGGACAGAGTGCGGCAGACGCCGCGGCGATGAAAACGATCTTGCGAATGTTCATGATGGTATTCCTGCTTGGCAAATACCAACGCCCCGCAACCACCATAGGCGGCGCGCACGCGGTGAACAAACGAAAAAATCATCGCGATTTGGAATTTCTTCTCATGTGTCGCGCATCGGCATCACGCCGCGCGGCGCTGCCTCACGCGACGCGGCGGTGCTCGCTCAAGCGACGCGGCACTTGCTCAAAATCCATTGCGTCAGTTCCTGCAGATCCTCGCGCTTCTTGTCTTCGGGCCTGTGCAGCAGCACGTAGCTCTCGTTGGTCATCAATTCCGCGTCGAACAATTTCACCAGCCCGCCGGCAACGAAGCGATCCGCGCTCAAGCGCGACGGCACCAGCGCGACTCCGACTCCCTGTTCCGCGGCCAGCACCACCGCCGACATGGTGTCGAGCCGCACCAGGCGGTTCGGTTTGATCGGTTCGATTCCGAGGCCCGCGGCCCATCGTTCCCAGGCTTCGCGCCGCTCTTCATGCAGCAGCAGGGTCTTGCCGTTCAAATCCCGGTAGGAATCGATGGGATTTTCCAGCAGGAATGCCGGCGAGCAGGCGGCAATGAAGCTCTGCGCAAAAAGTTCATGAACGGTCAGCCCCTCCCAGGGCCCGGAGCCCACGACGATGGACAAATCCGCCTCCGGAGGGTGCGTCTTGGGCGCGGAAAAAGTGGTTTCGATGCGGATATCGGTTTCTTCTCGCGCCTGCGAGAAGGAGGCCAGGCGCGGCAACAGCATTTCATTGGCGAAGAACGGCGGGACATTGAGCCGGATGATGGTGCGCCCATAGCGCACCTGAAGCTGCTCGGTGACCGACTCCAGCTTCGAGAAGACATCGTTGATGTGCTCGAGATAATGGGCGCCCGCGTCCGTCAACGTCAGAGTGCGCACCCCGCGCTCGAACAGCGCCACGCCGAGCTGCTCCTCCAGAGCCTTGATCTGATGGCTCACCGCGGACGGAGTCACGAACAATTCCTCGGCCGCGGCCTTGAAGCTTTGCAGCTTGGCCGCGACCTGAAAGGTCTTCAAAAATTTGAGCGACGGCAGACGCATAGGATCGACCGATAATACACCATATAAATCAAGCAACATTCGTGCCAGACGCCGAAAAGGGCGTGCCTGCCCTCGATCGTCTGACATATTCTTGTGTGCTGCGAGGTTCGCGGGCGCCGGACGCCGGGCGGCGCACGAAAGTAGCGCAGCGAATATCAACCGCTGGTGGTATTGCCTCGGCGCGATATTCGGCAACGGATACGGGGTGAAATCTCACCGCGCTACGAAAGCGCGCTCCACCACGTAGTCGCCCATATCACCCACGTGCTCGCTCATGCGGAACCCGCGCGCGTCCAGCAGCGAACACGATTCGGCCAGCATGGCGGGACTGCCGCAAATCATGACGCGATCGTCGGCGGGATCGAGCGGCGGCAGTCCGATGGATTCGAACAGTTCGCCCGTCTCGATCAACGACGTGATGCGGCCGCGATAGCGGAACGGCTCGCGGGTCACTGTCGGCACGTACACCAGCTGGTTGCGCACTTTTTCACCGAGATATTCATGATGCGTAAGTTCCCACTCGATGAAATCCCGGTACGCCAGTTCGCTTCTGTAGCGGACACCATGCACGAGAACGACGCTTTCGAAGCGCTCGTAAGTTTCGGGATCTTTGATGAGGCTCATGAAGGGCGCAAGCCCGGTTCCGGAAGCCAGCAGGTACAAACGCTTCCCCGGCCTCAAATCGCGCAGCAACAGCGTGCCGGTGGGCTTGCGGCTCACCAGGATCTCATCGCCCGTCTTGATCTCCCGCAGACGCGAGGTCAGGGCGCCGTCGGCCACCTTGATGCTCAGAAACTCCAGCTGCTCTTCGTGATTCGCGCTCGCGATGCTGTACGCACGCATGAGGGGCTTGCCGTCGATCGGCAGCCCGATCATCACGAAATGACCGTTCTCGAAGCGCAATCCCGGATCCCGGGTGGTCGTGAAACTGAAAACGGTTTCATTCCAATGGTGAACGCTCAATACGCGTTCGGTGCCGATGCTCGCCATCACTGATTGTCCCACCCGGCGCAATTCCCGGCCAATGACGATCCGGTCAATCGCTATAACCAAAACTTATGAGCAGGTACCTCCACCGCCGTCGATCGGCCGTGGA
>Ga0182030_10004020_pt1 | contig 31350 bp, 33 predicted proteins | sample 812S3MmetaG_FD_121299 | JGI IMG/M metagenome (GOLD analysis project Ga0182030, IMG submission 121299) | Permafrost microbial communities from Stordalen Mire, Sweden - 812S3M metaG (Illumina Assembly) | ecosystem: Environmental > Terrestrial > Soil > Wetlands > Permafrost | place: Sweden...
CCCCGATGGGGTTCAGGTCCCGCGCGGCCCGGTAACCCAAGGTAGGCGCCGAGGCGCCAACCTTGGGCTTTGAGGCCGGAAGCCCGCTGGGCTTCTCGGTTGAGGGGTGGGCAATCCGGAGGCAGGCCACCCGATCCACATCGCGCCGCCATGGGGGGCAAACCATGTATTTTGTATTCCGCCGTCTCGGACGCAGGGAGTCCACAGCGGGCCGGCCAACATCCAATTTGACCCCCACCCCCACCCCGGGGCATACTCGGATATCATGACCCCGCCACGCTGCGGTCCCGGACCATCTGCGGAATCCCTCGTGCCGCCAACGGTGCCCCTGCGGGCGTTGATCGCCGCCGCGGCAATCTGCCTCCCACTACTGGTCGGCGGGCAAACCCTCACCCTCACGAACGGCGTCCAGCAGTACGGCTCGCTCACCAACGCCGCCGTGACCATGAGCGGCAACTGCCAGCTCTGGGTCACGGGCGGCCCCACCCCGCTCACCAGTTGTCAGATCGGCCTCAACTCGCCGGATGCCTGGCTTTTCCTCCCGGGCATCCCCCCTTCGACCGTGGCAACCACCTGCCTGGGCCAGGTCAAGGTGAGCGGCGCCCCCGCGATTTCCGGCAGCAACGTACGCGTGGTGCAGTACGGGCAGAATGGCGCGGTGGTGATCCCCCAAGCCCCCTCCTTCCAACCCCTCACCACCTTCCCCGGCCCACAGTTTTCTGGAACCCCAACCCGCTTCAGCCAGTCGAGCTATTACACGGGCACCGGCGTCACGAACATCAGTTCATTCAAGCTCAAGCGCGGTTACCAGGCGGTGCTGGCCCAGTCGGCCAACGGCCTCAACTACAGCCGGTGCTACACGGCCTCGGATGGCGATTTGGAGGTGGGGGTGATGCCCGCCACGCTCGATAAACAGGTCCAGTTCATCTACGTCACACCCTGGCGCTGGGTCAGCAAGAAGGGGATCGCGGGCAATCCCGGCATCGGCTGGCTGAATGTGAACTGGTGGTACGATTGGAACCTGGATCAGAGTTCCTCGCCGAACCTCGAATACGCGGCCATCCGGCAAAACCAATATTGGCCGGGCCTCGCCCAGAACTGGGGGGCGCTCGGCATCAACACCCTGCTCGGCTACAACGAGCCGGACCAGTCGAGCCAGGCCAACATGTCCGTGGCCACCGCCATCTCCGCCTGGGGCGACCTGCTCGGCACCGGGCTGCGCGTCGGCTCGCCGGCCACCTCCGATGGCGGCCGTTCGGGCTGGCTCTATCCATTTGTGCAACAAGCCGACGCAGCGGGTCTTCGGGTCGATTTCGTAGCCATCCACTATTACTGGAGCCACGATCCCACCGACCCCGCCGGCTGCGCCTCGCAGATGTACAGCTTCCTGCTCGACATCTGGAACAACGCGCAGCGGCCGATCTGGATCACCGAGTGGAACAACGGGGCAAATTGGACCGACAGCCAATGGCCCGTGCCCACCTTCGCCCAGCAGCAGGCGTGCATCGCGGCGATGACCCAGATGCTCGAAACCACGCCGTTTGTCGAACGCTACGCCCTTTACAACTGGGTGGAGGACGGGCGTTCCCTGGTGACCAGCAGCAACACCGTCACGCCGGCGGGGACCACCTACTCCAACCTGGTATCCAGCATCGGCTACACGCAGGCGATGCCGAACAACGGGACGCGGAGCATTGCGGAGTTCCGCTTCGCGACCAACGCCTGGGACAGCTCCGGCTACTACAACAACGGCATGGCTGTCGGGTCGCCGGGCTACGCCACGGGGCATGCGGGCCAGTCCCAGGCGATCGCGCTGGACGGCAGCCACAGCTACGTGCAACTCCCGGCCAACATCGCCCAGGCTGGCGCCTTTACCTTCGCCGCCTGGGTTTATTGGAATGGCGGCAACCAGTGGCAGCGGATTTTCGATTTCGGCAACGACACCTCGCACTACCTGTACCTCTCCCCGGATTCCGGCAGCACGACCCTCCGTTTCACCATCAACAACGGCAGCGGGGAGCAAACCGTCGAGCGTCCGGGCGCCCTCGCGACCGGCTCGTGGCAGCACGTCGCGGTCACCCTGAACGGCGCCAACGCAACTCTCTTCCTTAACGGCGCGCAGGTCGCCGTCTCCACCAGCTTCTCGATCGCCCCATCGGCCTTCAATCCCGCAAGAAACTACCTCGGCAAGAGCCAGTTCCCCGCGGATCCCCTGTTCAACGGCAGGCTGGAGGCGGTCGAGATCGCCGACTATGCCATGACCGCGGCGCAGATCGCCTCGCTCTACAACAGCACCGCCTATCCCGCGCTCACCGGCGGGCAGTGGACCAACGACGCCTCGGGGGTCTGGAGCGCGGCGGCCAACTGGAACGGCGGCGTGGTCGCCAACAGCAACGCCGTCATGGCTGATTTCAGCCAGGCGCCCATCACCGCCAGCCGATCGGTAACGGTGGACACCCCGCGCACCATCGGCGGCTTGCGGTTCGGCTGCCCCTCCGGGGCGTTGAACTGGTTCCTGGCCGGGACGAGCCCGCTCACCCTTGACGGGGGCGGGGGCAACACCCCCCTCGTGGCCGTGAACCAAAACTCCGCCATCATCACCGCGCCCCTGCTGGGCACGGCGGGGCTGTCCAAGACCGGCGCGGGCACGCTCATCCTGGACAGCGCCAACTCCCTGGGCGGCGGCCTCACCGTCAATGCCGGGGCTGTCAATGTCACCGGCGGTGTGACCACCTTCGGGACCGGCACCTCGAGCATCGGCTACCTCACCGGCAGCGGTGCCCTCAACGTGTCGGCCGGCACCCTGGCGCTTGCCGGCGAGTTGCGCGTGGGCGGGTCGGATCAGAACGGGTCGCAATACACGGCCACCGGCACCGCCACCGTGGCCGGCGCCACCCTGGCCGTCGGCTCGCTGACGGTCGCCCGCGGAAACTACCTGGACAACACCATCTCCGGCACGCTCACCCTGAACTCCGGCGCCACGTTGATCTCGACCAACGACACGGTCATCCAGTTCGCCGGCCTGGGCCACGGCACCCTGGCCATCAACGGCGGGAATTTCATCCTCGGCCCCTCCGCCACCAAATGGCTGATGGTGGGCTATTGGGACAGCGGAGCCGGCGAGGTGGACCTCACCAGCGGCAACCTCGAACTGGACAACAGCACCTCGATCAAGATGTGCCGCAGCGGCAACACCGGCGGCAACGCCTTCAACCAGTCCGGCGGCACGGTCACTTTCTACGCCGACGCCGGCCTCACGCCCGGCGGGGGCGGCAACCTGGACTTGAATTACGGCGGCGGCACGTCCAGCACCAGCACCTACAACCTGAATGGCGGCACCCTCACGGTGCCGCAGATCATCGCCACCTCCACCAGCGGTTCCGGCATCTTCAATTTCAATGGCGGCACCCTGCGGCCCACCGGCGCCAACCCCGCCTTCATGACCGGCCTGACCCGCGCCAACATCCGTAACAACGGCGCGGTCGTGAGCACGCTCGGCTACAACCTCACCATCGGCCAACCGTTGCTGCACTCCGCCATCGCCGGGGACAACCCCGCCGACGGCGGGCTCAGCAAGACGAGCGGGGGCACGCTGACCCTCTCCAGCCCGGCCACCTACACCGGCCCCACCACGGTGACCGGCGGCACCCTCGCGCTGACGGGCAGCGGCGCGATCAGCCAGTCATCGGCCATTGCTGTCGCGGCGGGAGCCGTCCTCGATGTCTCCGCGGTAAACTTCTCCCTCGGCGCGGCCCAAACCCTGCAAGGCGGAGGCACCGTGCGCGGCGCGGCCACCATCAACGGAACGCTGGCCCCGGGCCCTTCGCTCGCCACCCTCACCTTTTCGCTCCCCCCGAAACTGAACGGCACCACCCTCCTCAAGCTCAACCGCGCGGCCGCGCCTGATTCCGACGCCCTCGCGATCACGTCCGGCACGCTGGTGTATGGGGGAGCCTTGGTGGTCACGAACGCGGGTGCTCCGCTGCAAGGAGGCGATGCCTTCTCGCTGTTCCAGGCCGGCGCCTTGGGCGGCGCGTTCGCCTCCCTCAGCCTGCCCCCGCTGGGGCCGAACCTGGCCTGGAACACGAACCGCCTCGCCGCCGGTTGGTTGAGCGTCCTGAGCACGGCCTCCACCAACCTCACCTGGAGTCTGAACGGCACCAACCTGATCTTGTCCTGGCCGGCTGACCACCTCGGCTGGCGCGTTCAGGTGCAAACGAACACGCTCGCGACCGGCCTCGGCCCCAACTGGAGCGACCTCCCGGGCGCCTCACTCACCGACTCACTCACCCTCCCGCTGGCCCCGGCAAACGGCTGCGTCTTCTACCGTTTGATCTTCCCCTGAAGCCGGGTGGGGCCGCCCGGTGAGTCTTTGGCCCGCAACCTCCGCCGGGAAAAGCCCGCCCGGTGCCATGATTCTCCTCCCATCACGCGGCATTGTGCGGTGGGACCAGGAGTCCTGGGCTTCCCGATCCAGAGGCTTTCACCCGCACAGAATCATGGAGGGACAGAATGATGGGGGCCGTTGGGTCAACCATGGCTTCCGGCTGGTGCGGCCTTCGTCTCATGATTCTGTCATCAACCCGTCCGCAATGGCCTCAGAACTCCTGACCTCGTCGAAAACGCCGGCCCCTCTGCCGGTCATCACCACGGCGGGGATCCATCGCTGGACCAGCTCATCCACGGAAGGGTTATAGACTTATATATAGGTCTTTACAATCAATAAAGAACCATGTATAGGTCCTTATATGCGATCCGCCTTTCATGACGTTCTGCCAGCGGCGGTGCGCCGCTCTTTGGCCAGGTTCGGGCACGATCTGGCAGTGGCGCGGCGGCGGCGGCGCCTCACGGTGGGGATGATGGCGGAGCGGACCGGCCTCGCCAAAAGCACCTTCGCCCGCCTGGAAAAGGGCGATCCGTCCGTGGCGCTGGGGGCCTACGCCATGGCGCTTTACGTGCTGGGTTTCGGCGAACCCCTGGGTGAGCTGGCGGACGTGCGACGCGACAATGCCGGACTGCTGCTGGACGAAGATCGTTTGCCCAAACGGGTGCGCGTCAAGCAGACCCCCACGCCGTTGTGAAGCGCACAATCCAGGTTTTTGTGGGGGATGATCCCGCCCAGGCGGGGACCTTGCACTACGACGCGGTCGGTGCCCGGGAGCACTCGGCTTTTGCCTACGCCGAGACGTGGCTGGGCGCGGAAATGCGGTTTGACCTGGAGCCTGGGCTCCCCTTGGTGGCCGGCCCGCAGTTCCATCGCAAGGCCGAGGGCGGTTCCGTCTTCCACGGAGCCATCGCGGACACCGAGCCGGACGGCTGGGCCCGCCGCGTGATCCTGCGCGACCATGCCAAACATGGCCAGGCGGCCCGCCGGGCGGAGCGTCCACCGGAGGCACCCCAGCTCCGGGCCATCGATTTCCTGCTCGCGGTGGACGATGCCAGCCGGCCCGGAGCGTTGCGGTTCCGAGATGAGAGGGGCGTCTTCTGCCGCGCGTGCGAACCCGGCCGCCGCACGGCTCCGCCGCTCATCGAACTGAAGCAATTGCTGGGTGCGTCCCGCGCGGTGGAGGCCGGGAGCGAGACCACCGCCGACCTCGCCTACCTCCGTGGGCGGGGCACCTCGCTCGGTGGCAGGCGCCCGAAATGCACCGTCGTGGACGACGACGGCCATTTGTCGGTCGGCAAGTTCCCAAGCGTGAAGGACGAGCGCGCCGTCACCGGGGGCGAAGTGCTGGCGATGCGACTGGCAGCCTCGGCCGGTCTGCGCGTGGCCCAGGCCCGGCTGGTGGACAGCGACGGGACGCCGGTGGCGCTGATCCGGCGTTTTGACCGCACGCCGGGGGGCGGGAGGATTCCCTATGTCTCCGCCGCCACCCTCCTGGGGGTCGACCCTGCGGACGGCCAGGAACACTTCTACACGGAGATCGTCGATGCCCTGCGGCGGCACGGCGCGGCCGCCCAAGCCGACATCGAGGAGCTGTGGCGGCGCATGGCCTTTTCCGTGTTGATCACGAATGTGGATGATCACCTGCGAAATCACGGCTTCCTGCATGCGAGCCGGGGACAATGGCGTCTTGCCCCCGCATTTGATCTCAACCCCTTTCCCGATCGTGCGCGGGAATTGAAGACCTGGATCTCGCCGGAGACCGGCCCGGAGGCGACCGTTGAGGCGCTGATGGCGGTCCTGCCGTACTTCCGCATCCCCAAGCCGCGGGCGAGGAGCATCCTGGGGGAGATCGAGCGCGCTGTCGCCCGCTGGCGCGAAACCGCCCTTGAGTTGGGCATGGCCAGCGCGGAGTTGGACCCATTTGCCGATGCCTTCGATCATGCCGAGAGGGAAGCGGCGCGGCGTGAGGTGAAGCGGGGGAATTGACCGTCTCCGGGGAACCGCCCCACTGTGTCTCACACCACGAAAGCCGTTGAAACGGCTGGCGCTCCCCGCCGCGCCACGTCACCGCGCCCGAGCGTGCTCCGCCAGATGGAGTGACTGGGCCACGAGGTTCTATTCTGGAAAATCCCCGGCCTCAGGTGCGGCAAGAGGCCTTCGAATGGTGGCTGTCGCTGGCCTTGGCGCCGCGCGCGGAAAGGCCAGGCGAACCCGGCGCGAGATCAGCAAATGTGTCCTGACCGTCCTCGAGAAGGCAGCAGGATCAGGGCAGCCAGGGAAAGCCGCAGGAAAAGCGTTGCTGACTGCTCGAAGCAGCCCTACGATCTTCGGCAAGATGCCGGGAGTCTGACAACCATGACCTATGAAACCCACCCCCTCCAGCCCCTGCTGGGGAGGAAGCACGGTCTTCGTCTGCTCCACACCGCTGACTGGCACTTGGGGAAGCTGCTGGGGGAGCACTCGCGGGAGGAGGAGCACCGGCAATTCCTGTCCTTCTTGGTCGCGACCATTGGGGAGCACTCGATTGACACCCTGCTGATCGCGGGCGACGTCTTTGACTCGGCCAACCCACCTCAAAGCGCGGTCGCGCAGTATTACGACTTCGTCTCAACCCTTTTCCGGGAGACGCGGTGCTCCGTGGTGATAGTGGCGGGCAATCATGACTCGCCGGCCCATCTGGAGGCGCCGCGGCAGATCCTCAAGTCTCTGCGGGCGCATGTGGTGGGCGCATTGCCGGGCGCTCCCGTGGATGCGCTGGTGCCGCTGCCTTCCCGGGAGGCCGCCAAAATCGTCGTCGCCGCGGTGCCGTTCCTCCGCGACCGCGACTTGCGGACGGGGCAGTCCGGTCAGGGCGCCGGGGAGATCCAGCGGGATCTGGTGGAGGGAATCAGGCGGCGGTACGAGGAGGTCGCCAAAGCCGCCGCGGACTCGACGGCAAACGGTTTGCCCCTCGTGGCCACCGGCCACCTCACCGTGACGGGGGCCAGCACCTCCGAGAGCGAGCGCGAGATTCATGTGGGAGGTTTGGGCTCCGTTGGAGCAGACTGCTTTCCGGAAGCGTTTGCGTATGTGGCGCTCGGGCACTTGCATCGTCCCCAGTCCGCGGGCGGCAGAGAACGGGTGCGCTATTCCGGGTCGCCCATTGCTTTGAGCTTCAGCGAGTCCTCCGATCTCAAGGAGCTGCGGATGATCGAATTCTCCGCGGGTGGGGCGCTGGAACAGACCGCCCTGAACATCCCCTTGTCACGGCAGCTGGCGCAGATTCGATCGAGCCGAAATGCCCTGGAAGCGGAGCTAAAAGCCTTTCAACCCGCGGGAGGACACCTGCGGCCGTGGGTCGAGGTGGTGGTCGAAGACCCGGTGCCCGGGGAGGACCTGCATGACCTGGTGCACGAGCTGACCACCGGCTGCGAGTTCGAAGTCATCCGGGTGGTCGGGAAACGGGCGACGCCGCCGGCGTCGCTGAAGGCTGGCGGGCGGTCGGCAGCCGAGGGCATCGAGCAGTTGCTCGGCGATCCCTCGAAGGTGTTTTCGCACCGTTTGGCAGACGAGCCGGCGCTCGGCGATGAGGAACGCGGGGCACTGAAAACGGCGTTTGAAGAACTGCGCAACCTCCATGCGGAACGGCAACGGGAGGATGCCGCGCCGGCGGCGGTCGCAGCCCAGGCCGCGGGAGGCAAGGCATGAGAATCCTCCGCATCAAACTGAAGAACCTGAACTCGCTGCGCGGGGAGCATGCGGTTGATTTTGAGGCCGAGCCGCTGGCCAGTGCCGGGCTCTTCGCCATCACGGGCTCGACCGGCGCCGGCAAATCCACCCTCCTTGATGCCGTGACCCTGGGCCTCTATGGTCATGCCGCCCGCTATGGGAACACCTCCAACCCGGAAGACATGATGAGCCGCCATTGCGGCGAGTGCCAGGCGGAGGTGGACTTCGTGGTTCCCAAGGGCAGATACCGGGCCGAGTGGCAACTGCGCCGGGCCCGGGGCCGGGCCGACGGGAACATGCAGGCCGCCAAACGGTACGTCTATGATGCGAATGGACAGGTACTGGCCGCGAACATCCGGGATGCGGAGGCGTGCATTCAGGACTTGGTGGGGCTGGACTACCAACGGTTTCTGCGCTCCGTCCTCCTCGCCCAGGGCGAGTTTGCCAGGTTCTTGAAGGCCAACCCCGATGAGCGTGCCCAGCTCCTGGAAAGCCTGACCGGCACGGAGATTTATTCGGAGTTGGGCAGGCTTGCTCACGCGGAAACAGCCCGACGCGAGGCGGACCTCGATGCCAGGGAAAGGGAATTGGGGCAGGTGGTCCTGCTCAGCGAGCTGGAACGGGCGGACCGCGAAACGCAAATCCGGGACCAGTCTCAAGAACTCGCCCGCCAGAAGGCCGAGGTTCCCGTCTTGAATCAGCAACTGGCCCAGGCAGCGGAGCTCAGGAACGCGCTTGCGAATGAAACGGAGTTGCTCAAGCAGCAAAAGGCCCTGGCTGCGGACGCTGAGCTTGCCGCGCCCGCCTTGACCCGGCTGCGAGACCACCGCTTGACCATTCCCTATGCGGAGGACCTGGGCCGGCTGCAAAGCGCCCAAGCCGCCATGCAGGAGCAAGGCCGCAAATTGGACAGCGCCGAGCGGGAAAAACAGCGATGCCATCGGGCCTGGATGATCGGCATGGTGGCGGCAGCCGACTTTGCCGTGGCACTCCGGGACCGCGAACAGCAGGCCGTCCGACGGGCCGAACAGTCGATCGCGGACCAGGAGACCCAGAAGCTCGCCCTCACCCAGTGGCTCGCCGACCACGCCCGGGACGCTGCCTTGGAGGGCAACCTGCCCGATCTCGCCGCCCAACTCGAGCGCCTGGAGGCACTGCGGGCCGACCACGCCAGCGCCTCGGCCAAAGCGGCACACCTGGACACCCAGGTGAAAAACCGGCAGCAGGTGACGCTGAAACTCCAGGAGGCCCTCCAGAAATCCCAAGCCGCGCTCGGGATGAGGGATTCTGAAAAGGGCGCCGCCGTCGCCGCTTTGGAAAGCGCCCTGAAAGGCAGGACGACCGCCGACTATGAGCAGGATCTGGAGGCTCTCAGGAACCAAGTCGTTGCGATTGACACGGTGGTGGACCTCCACGAGACCGCGCAGCGCCAAGAGGAAAATCTCGCGCACGACCGGAAGAGGCTCTCGGACTTGGCCCCTGAACTGGAGCGGGCGCAGGCGGCCGAGGCGGCCGCGCTCTCCACCAGGGACCAAGCCGCCCAGCGGCTGGGCCTGCACGAGGACCACCTCCATAAGGCCGAATTGGTGGCCAGCCTGGACCAGCACCGATCTGCCTTGAAGGCCGGGGAAGCCTGTCCACTTTGCGGTGCCACGGAACACCCACTGGTCGATCAGGAGCGGGCCGCCGTCTCCTTTGACGACATCCGGGCGGAAATCCAGCGGGCGCGGCGGGAACTGACGGCCGCGGAGCGGCAGGCAAAAGTCGCCGGGGAGGCCGTCACCCGGCTGAAGGCCGCACAAGAGAGTTTGGCGGCTGCCATTCATGCCGCGGCCGCGGAATTGAACGCCGCGCGGAACCGCGCCGTTGCCCTGGCCGAGGCAAAATCGTTGCACCCGACTGATGCCCCTGGCCTGCGCGAGCTCAAAGCGGTCACCAACCAGTCGATCACCAAACTGCGGGAGACCCTCGCCCAGACCAAGCAAGCCACCGACGCAGTCGTTGCAACCGAGACGGCGAGACTGAACGCCGAGAACGAGGTGAAACTGGCCGCAAAGACCGTGGAAAACGAGGAGCATCACCTCGCGCTCCTGGCAGGCCAGATCAAGGAGCAAAGCGGGCTGATGGGTGGTCTCGCAGGCCAATTGGCGACGACCTCCGCCCGTTTGCATGAATGGCTGCAGCCCTACGCCGTGGAATTGCCGCCACCGGGCCGGGAGCAACCGCTTCGAGAAGCCCTGCGCGCGCGCAAGACCGAATATCAGCACCACAAGGATGCGCTTGCCAGGGCATCGGCTGGGATCGAGAAGGCCAAAGCCGCCGCCGAGCATGGACGAACGCTGTTGGCCGATCTCGAACGGAAGGCCAGGATCCTCCAGGGCGGCCGGGATGCCCATCACGCGGACGTGGCGGGGGGCGACGCCGATGCCTCGGCCGCCTTGCGGTTGCAATGGGCGTCCTTGGAGGATGCTGAACAAACGCTGACGGCCCGCGAAACCGCGCTCACAAAAGCCTCCGCTTCGGCAGCCGAACGCAAGCGGGATGCGGATCAGGCGGCCGAAAGCTTGCAGAGATTAGCCGCCGAGTTGACGGCGCGGTTGGGCGGGTCGGCTTTTGCGTCGATGGAAGCCTTGCGCGCCGCCCAACTGGGTGCCGACGAAGCGGCCAGGTTCCAAAGACTGGAGCAGGACCTAAACTCGCGGTCCGACAATTTGAAAGGAGGCCTGGATGCGGTCCATGCGGCCATCGGTCGGCTCCGGGAAGCCAAAGCTGCCGAAGGCGAGGCGGTGGTCCGGCTGGAATCGAGTTTGCACAACCTCGAAACGGCTGTTGAGGCGCTGGTTCGCGCCACCGACCGGTTGACGGTCGAATTGCAAACCGACCGGAAGAACCGGGAACAGCACGCTGCCCAAGCCGCCCAACTCGAGCAGGACCGGCAGCGATTGAAGGTTTGGCGGCAACTCCAGGGGTTGATTGGCTCTTACGATGGCGGCAGGTTCCGGAGGTATGCTCAGGGGATTTCGCTGGATGTCTTGGTCTGCCACGGCAACCAGCACCTGCAGCGCCTGAGCGACCGTTACCGCTTGCAGCGCCATGGCGGCGAGGAACTCGAACTCCAAATCGAAGACCTTTACCAAGCCGGCACCACTCGGCCGATGGCCAGCCTCTCAGGCGGCGAGAGCTTCCTGGCGAGCCTCGCCCTCGCCCTGGGCTTGGCGGACCTCGCCGGCCGAAACGTGCGGATCGACTCGCTGTTCATCGACGAAGGCTTCGGCGCGCTTGATGCGGAAACCTTGGATCTGGCCATTTCCACTCTCGAAACCCTGCGCCAGGACAACAAGACCGTAGGCGTCATTTCCCATGTGGAGCTTTTGAAGGAGCGCATCGGCACTCAGATCATAATCGAGAAGCAACAAGGAGGCATCAGCCGCATCCGAGTCTCCCCGCCCTAGCATGGATCGGCATGCGGAGGCGGGCGCAGCGTCAGGTCCACGATTGGCCACCCTGCCCCGCTGACCGCGACTTGACTTCCGGCCACACCTGTGCCTAGCCTCCCCGCGTCCGGCTCAGGACCTCCAGTCCGAGCGGGTCTCCGACCTCTATGAATCAGGAATCCCTGGGCCAGTGCCTCACCACGAACCACGCTGTGCGCGACTGGGTCGCCAAAATGGCCGCCCTCTGCACCCCGGACCGGGTCCATTGGTGCGACGGCTCCCCCGCGGAGCGGGCCGCGCTCACCGAGGAGGCCGTGAAGCAGGGCATCCTCATCCGCCTCGACCAGCAAAAGCTCCCGGGTTGCTACTACCACCGCTCGAACCCGAACGATGTCGCCCGGGTTGAACAAGCCACCTTCATTTGCACCAAGGACCGCGAGGACGCCGGGCCCACCAACAACTGGATGGCCCCCGCCCAAATGTACGAGCGCCTCTTCGGGCTGGCGCGCGGCTCGATGAAGGGTCGGACCATGTACGTGGTTCCCTACCTCATGGGCCCCCCCGGCTCGCCCCTTTCGAAGGTCGGCTTTGAGCTCACCGACTCGATCTATGTGGTCCTCAGCATGGGGATCATGGCCCGCGTCGGCCCGGCCGCCTACGATCAACTCGGCGACCGCGGCGACTTCAACCGCGGCCTCCATTGCATGCTCGACGTCCACCCGGACCGCCGTTACATCGCCCACTTCCCCGCCGACAACACGATCATCTCGGTGGGCTCGAATTACGGCGGCAACGTGCTGCTCGGCAAGAAATGCCTTGCCCTGCGCATCGGCTCCTGCCTCGGCCGCGAGGAAGGCTGGCTCGCTGAGCACATGCTCATCCTCTGCGTTGAATCGCCGCAAGGGGAGAAAACCTATGTGGCCGCCGCCTTCCCCAGCGCCTGCGGCAAGACCAATTTCGCGATGTTGATCCCCCCGCCCCACTTCAAGGGCTGGAAGGTCACCACCATCGGCGACGACATCGCGTGGATGAAGCCGGGCACCGACGGGCGCCTCTACGCCATCAACCCGGAGGCGGGCTATTTCGGCGTCGTCCCGGGCACCAATTCACGCTCCAACCCCAATGCCGTCAAGACCATCGCCCGCGACACGATCTACACGAACGTCGCCCTGACCCCGGACGGCGACGTCTGGTGGGAAGGCAAGGACGGCCCGGTGCCGAAGGAATGCCTCGACTGGCGCGGGCAGCGCTGGACCCCGGAGTCCAAGGAAAAAGCCGCGCACCCCAACAGCCGCTTCTGCGCCCCCATGGCCAACAACCCCGTGCTCGCCCCGGAAGCGGAGGATCCGAACGGCGTCCCGATCAGCGCCGTCATCTTCGGCGCCCGCCGCAGCGACACCATGCCGCTGGTCTTCCAGGCCTTCAACTGGGTCCACGGGGTCTATATTGGCGCCACCATGGGCTCCGAAATGACCGCCGCGGCCGTCGGCGGTGCCGGCCAGGTCCGCCGTGACCCCATGGCGATGCTCCCCTTCTGCGGCTACGACATGGGCGACTATTTCCGGCACTGGATCAACATGCACCGGATCATCAAGCACCCGCCGAGGATCTTCCACGTCAATTGGTTCCGCAAGAACCGGCAGGGCGAGTTTCTCTGGCCCGGGTTCGGCGAAAACATGCGCGTGCTCAAGTGGATCGTGGACCGCTGCTGCGGGCGCGTGAACGCCGAGGAAACCGCCTTGGGCTGGGTGCCCACTCCCGCCGGGTTCGAACTCGCCGGCCTCCCCGAGGTCGACGAGGCCCGGTTCGAAGCCCTCCAGGCGGTTGACACCGACGAATTGCGCCGCGAGGTGTTGATGCAGGAGGAGCTTTTCATGCGCATTTACGCCCGGCTGCCGAAGGAGCTGATCTTCCAGCGCGAATTGCTGATCGCCCGGCTTTAACCTCGCGCGGGGCCCCGCCCCGCGCCACCAGCCACCGCCATGCGCAACTGGCTCGCCTCGTTCTTCCGCCTTTGCCGGCAGGAGAAGAAGTGGCTCTTGGGCTCCCTCATCCTCCTGCTCCTCCTCGCCGCCACCGCGGTCTTCCTCCTCTCGGCCAACTCAGGAATCTCCTGGGCTCTTTACCCAACGAAATAGGGCCGGGAGCTCTTGCAGCCCCGAGGCACCCGCAACGGCCCCAATCCTATCCCGCCGGGCGTGCCCAAGAAGGCTCAAGGGTCGTTCATTCCCTCCCCCGCCTCGTAAACCAGCAGGGTGAAGATCCGCACAAAATCCCCGAGCGGGACCTGGAAGACCCCGTGGCTGGTCGGGTAGCCATTCCGGAAACCGGCAAGGCCGATCGGGGTGAAATCATTGCCCCACGGGTTGAACACCGTGACTGACTGGGCGCTGGCATCGTAGCCGAGCACGCCGAAGGCGTGTGCGGTGGGGATGCCGTCCGGTTCCATGCCGTTGGGGCCCGTCAACACCTCGCCCAGCCGGTGTTCCCGGGCCATCCGGACCAGCACCGGCTCCACCTCGTGCAGCCCGGTCGGAGAGCCATCCACGTCCGATCGGGACAGCGTCAGGAAAACGGCCCGATGCCCCGTCAGCAGCGCAATGGGCTCGACGGCGGCCTTGTGGATCAGAGCTCCCTGGTAGGAATCGCGGTGGACCGGGGCGCCGATCAGATCGGTCACCGTCGCGTTCGGGTCAATCGGCGCGCCGGATTTCGATTCTAACGCCTCGCGGCACCGGATCGAGTAGGCCTTTTCCAGCGCGCACAACCAGACTCCGTGCTCCCTCCCCGCCGACGCCCCGGCGATCATCTCCCCGTCCGTAAGCGCCGGCACAGCCACCTCCGGGCCACCACCAAAACGGACCGTGTAGCCGGAGCCGGAGCGCCGGATCATCGAGTGCACCGCCGCCGGGCCGCGGTTCACCAATCCGCCCACCAGGGCGAGGAAATAGCAGTCACCGATCCGCCCTTGGTGGAAGGAAAGGAGGCTGGGATCCCCCGCCATGAACAGCGTGCGGCCGACGGTCCGGTTGTTGCTCCACATCCGGTCCCGCACCCGGAAGAACCCGGCGCGCCACCCGGGCTCCTCCCCATGCGCGAGCAGTTGCTTCAGCGTGAGGCTGTTGGTCTTCCCGTCCTTCGCGTTCTCGAGGGAGTTCCGGACCGCCACCGCCGCCGCCGCCTCGTTGCCCACAATCTTCGGATCCGTGAGCTTCGCGTTCACCTCCGACAAGGTGAGGCTGCCGTCATGATCCGAATCCCACCGGCGGAAGCAGAGGGTGAGGAAGGAGTGCAGTTCCGCGACGGTTCGGTCCCCGGCGGCGCCGACGGCTGCCGGCTTGGCCGAGTTGGTGCCCTCGGCGGCGTGTCCCGGCCAGACGGCGCCCGGCAAGCACCCGACGATGGCGGCAATCATCACCCAGCCGCGCAAACGCGGAAGCCGGACAGCCTCATGTTGGTGCTGGCGCATCGGGCAGAAAAGAGTTCCCGGGCTGAACGACCGTTGGGGGCCCCCCCGCACCCGGCCAGCTCGCCCGATGGCGGCAGATCTTCCGCGGCCCACGTCAGGTGTCAAGCCGAACGGCACCGCCGGTCGCGACGGCAAAAAACCCGTCCTCGTTTCCAAGGACGGGTGACAATCGAGTCGGCGCTTTTCGCGCGGTCAGGACTTGGCGGGCTCGGACGTCGTCGCCACCGCGGTGGTCGCCGGAGTGACCTCCACGTCGGAAGCGATGAGGGTGTCGTAATCGACAAACTCGAGGATCGCCTTCTGGCCGGCGTCACCCTGACGGGTGCCGAGGTGGATGATGCGGGTGTAACCACCGCGGCGCTCCTTCTGGGAGGGGGCGATCACGTCGAACAGGATTTTGACCGCGTCCTCCTGGTGGAGGCGGGCGGCGGCGAGACGGCGGTCGTGGAGCGTGCCGCTCTTCCCGAGGGTGACGACCTTCTCGGCCACCGACCTCACAGCCTTGGCCTTGGCGAGCGTGGTCTTCACTCGCTTGTGGATGATGAGGCTGCAGACCATGTTCGCCAGCATCGCATTCCGATGCTGGCCGGTGCGGCCCAATTTGGCGGTTCGCTTAAGATGTCGCATATCAGTGTCAGCGTTGAATCGTAGTTCGGTTCGTCCGGGCTCCAGCCCGGGCGCGGCCGGGCCCTTAGCGGGTGATCGCCGTCAGGGCGTTCTCCTCTTTGGGTGCTTCGAGCAAATCGGGTTCGAAGGTCATGCCGAGGGCCAGCCCGAGCGCCAGGAGCTTCTCCTTGATCTCGTTCAGCGACTTCTTCCCGAAGTTGCGGTACTTGAGCATCTCCTGCTCGCTCTTCATCGCCAACTGGCCGACGGTGGTGATGTTGGCGTTGTTCAGGCAGTTCGCGGCGCGGACGCTCAGCTCGATCTCGTTCACGCTCATGTTGAGCAGCTTCTTGAGCTTGGTCTTCTCCTCGTCCTGCTTGTCCACCACTTCCTCGAACTCGACGGCGTTCTTGTCGTAGCCGACGAACACATCAAGATGGTGCTGCAGGATCGCGGAGGCCTGGGTCAGCGCGTCATCGGGCGTCACGCGCCCGTCCGTCCAGATCTCGAGGATCAACCGGTCGTAATCCGTGCGCTGGCCGACGCGCGCGTTCTCGACGGCGTAACGCACCCGCGTCACCGGCGAGAAGAGCGAGTCGATGGCGATGACACCGATCGGCTGGTTCGGCTTCTTGTTCTCATCCCCGGGCAGAAAGCCGCGGCCAACCTTGACCTCGAGCTCCATCTCGAATTTCCGCTTCTTGTCGAGCGTGCAGATGTGCTGCGTGGGATTCACCAGCTCCAGGTCCTGGCTGAGCTGGATGTCGGCGGCCGTGACCGCACCTTCCTTGTTCACCGACAGCATGAGGGTCTGCGGCTCGCGAATGTGCGACTTGAGGAGAACCTTCTTGAGGTTCAGAACGATGTCGGTGACATCCTCGACCACCCCTTCAATGGTGGCGAACTCGTGCATCGCGCCGTCCACCTTGATCGAGCTGATCGCCGCCCCTTCGAGCGACGAGAGGATCACGCGGCGAAGCGAGTTGCCGATGGTATGCCCGTAGCCCGTTTCAAAGGGCTCGGCGACAAACTTGGCGTAGGTTTCGGTGGCGGTCGAGTCCTCGCGGGTCAACCGTTTGGGCATTTCAAAACGCCCGAGACGTACTGGCATGGTTTCCTTTCAACAATTGCAATCTGACGGCCGCGCCGTTCCCGCCGACAGGACCGTCCATATAATTGTTTTCCAGCCACGGGCCTGCGCCCGCGGCCGGGGGTTATGGCTTAGCGGGAATAGAATTCGACGATGGCCTGCTCGTTGGCGATGGGCTGGATCTCAGCACGGGTCGGGATCCGCATCACCACCCCCTTGAAGGCGTCCTTGCTCAGCGACAGCCAGTCAGGGACGACACGGCTTCCGGCCGCCTCGAGGTTCTTCCCCGCGAGCTGCCGGGAGGAGTTGTTGTTCTTCACCTCGATGGTGTCGTTCACCTTAAGGGCATACGAGGGGATGTTCACCTTGCGGCCGTTGACGAGGATGTGGCCGTGACAGACGAACTGGCGGGCGGCCGCCCGCGTGTTGGCAAAGCCGAGGTGGTAGCACACGTTGTCGAGGCGGCCCTCCAAAATCTGGAGCATCGTCTCGCCGGTGACGCCGCGGCGGCGCAGGGCCTTTTCATACACCCCACGGAACTGCTTTTCCATCAGCCCGTAGAAATACCGGAGCTTTTGCTTCTCGATCAGACCCAGGCCGTAGTCGGTGTGCTTCCGGCGGGATTTCGGGCCATGCACGCCGGGACCGTAATTCCGGCGCTCGAGATACTTGCTGGGGCCGAAGATGGGCACGCCGAAACGGCGGCTGATGCGAACCCGGGGACCTGTGTAACGAGCCATGTGATAAATTCGGTTGTAAAGTGGGAGTGCTGGTTAGACGCGGCGCTTTTTCCGCGGCCGGCAGCCATTGTGGGGCACCGGGGTGATGTCCTTGATGACGCTAATCTCGAGGCCGATGGCCTGGAGCGCCCGGATGGCGGACTCGCGGCCTGATCCCGGGCCCTTCACGCGAACCTCGACCTCGCGCATCCCGTGGGACATCGCCTGCCGGGCGGCGTCCTGGGCCACCTGCTGGGCGGCATAGGCGGTGCTCTTGCGCGAACCCTTGAACCCCACCCGGCCGGCGCTCGACCAGCCAATCACGTGCCCCTGCATGTCGGTGATGCTCACCTGCGTGTTGTTGAAGGTCGCGAGAATATTGGCGATCCCGACCGAGATGTTCTTGGCGCCCTTGGCCTTGACGATCTTCTTGCCGGCCATGTCATCCGCCAGCAACTCGGCGGCGGTTGGGGCGGCCACCATCGCGGCCACACTCTCGGCGGGCTTCGCCTCGGCACCGGGGGCGGCGGCCTCCGCTCCGGCCGCGGCGGCCTTCTTGCCGCCCTTGGCGGGGGCTGCCTCGCCCGCCGGCTTCGCGGCGGAAGCCTCGGCGCCTGTTTCAGGTTTGCCCTCCTTCTTCGGAGCGGGCTTTTTCTTGATTTCGTCAGCCATGGGTAAATCCAGGGATTAAGTTGGGAACTGTTCGGTTAATGGATGCCGGCCTTGGCGGTTGGGCTCCGCGTCACGCCGACCGTCTTGCGGGGACCCTTCCGGGTCCGGGCGTTGGTCTGGGTGCGCTGGCCCCGAACTGGCAGGCCGCGCAAATGCCGCACCCCGCGGTAGGATTTGATGCCCTGCAGCCGCTTCAAATTCATGCCGATTTCGCGGCGCAGATCGCCCTCGATAACATACTTGCCGTCCTGAATCGCGTGGACGATCAGCGAAAGCTGCTGCTCGGTCAGGTCCTTCGCGCGGATGGACGGGTCCAGCCCCGCGCGGGCCAGCACCTCTTTCGCGTTGGTGGGGCCGATGCCGTAAATGTAGCGCAGGGCAATGTCGATGCGCTTGTTGGGGGGGACTTCTACGCCGATGATACGAGCCATGAGATCTTCAGAGGTTGGGGGTCGGGGGTGCGGGCGCGATCAACCCTGCCGCTGCTTGTGGCGCGGGTTGGTGCAAATGATCCGAATCACGCCCTTCCGGCGGATGATCTTGCAATTTTCGCAAAGCTTTTTGACTGATGCGCGAACTTTCATACTCTTGAGTCTCTTTCAAACACTGCCGCCCTTGGCGGCACCTTCATTTTCAAATTGTTTCTCTTCACCGGCCACAATGTGACCCCGCGACAGGTCGCACGGCGACAAACGCAGCCCAACGGTCTCACCCGGCGCGAAACGACGTTGACTCCGCCGCAGCACGCCAGTCACGAACCCCAACAGCCGGTGGCCATTGGACAGCTCAACCCGGTAGGTCCCGTTGGGCAGCGCCTCCACTACCCGGCCTTCAATCCGGAACGCGTCCCCGCCGGCCATGTCAAAATCTCCGGAGCACCCTCGGTGACCAGCACCGTATGCTCAAAGTGGGCAGATAGTGAACCATCTTGCGTCACCACTGTCCAGCCGTCATTCAAAATCCGCACCCCGGCCAGCCCGGCGTTGACCATCGGCTCAATCGCCAGGGTCATCCCGGGCTTCAGCCGTTCCGACGGCCCCCGCTCCACAAAATTGGGCACCTGCGGCTTTTCGTGCAGCGACCGGCCGACCCCGTGTCCGACAAACTCGCGGACCACACTGAAGCCGTTTGCCTCGACGCATTCCTGCACCGCCCGCGAAATGTCCACCACTCTCCGTCCGGCGCGCGCTTCCGCGATGCCCTGATGCAGCGCCTTTTCAGTGACGTCCATCAGGCACTGGGCCGTCACATCGCAGCCGCCCACCGCCACCGTGCGGGCCGTGTCGCCCACGAACCCTTGATAAAGAACCCCGACATCCAAACTCACAATGTCGCCAAATCGCAACTGTGCGGGACCCGCCAGACCGTGCACCACCTGCTCGTTCACCGAGATGCAGATCTGACACGGATACTTCCGGTATCCCAGAAAGGCACTCTTGGCCCCGTGAGCCTTTATCCTCTCCCCCGCATACTCATCCACCTCCCGGGTGGTCACCCCGGGCCGGATGAACGCGGCCACTTCGTCCAAAACTGTTCCGGCCACGGTCCCGGCCGGCCGCATGAACTGCAAATCGCGCTCCGTCTTGAGTATGATCATCGGATCGCCCGGCCGCCCTGCCAAGTCCGGTCCAACCGCCGGCCACGCCGGCCGGACGGGCAGACCGCGACGCTCAAGAGCGTCCCCGCAGCCTGCCTTTCTTCAGAAAGCCGTCGTAATGCCGCATGAGCAGGTGCGTTTCCACCTGCCGCATCGTGTCCAGCAGCACACCGACCATGATCAACATGCTCGTGCCGCCGAAAAACGTCGAAACTTGGTATGGTATCTTGAGGGAGCGCGTCAGCAGCACCGGAATCACCGCAATGATGGTGAGGAAAATCGCCCCCGCCAGCGTGATGCGGTGCATCGCGTTGTGCAGGTAGTCGCTGGTCGCGGCACCTGGGCGCACGCCGGGAATATAACCCCCGTTCTTCTTCAGCTCGTCCGAGATTTGCAGCTCGTTGAACTGGGTGGCGACCCAGAAATATGAGAAGAACAGAATCATCACCCCGTAGAGCAGCAGGTACCAGAAGGTCCCCTCGCTCAACGAGCGCGCGATTTCACCAAAAAACTTCACCTTGAACGTGCTGCCGAGCAGCAGGAACCCCTTTTGCGGAAACATCAGGATCGCCTGTGCGAAGATGATGGGCATCACACCCGCGTAGTTGACCTTGAGCGGCATGAACGAGGTGTTGCCCTGGAAAACCTTGCGGCCGACCATCCGCTGGGCGTATTGCACCGGAACCTTCCGCTGGGCCTGGGTGATGGCGATCACGCCGGCGATGACACCCGCCAGCAGCAGGATCATCGCCGCCGCGTGGCCCAGATTGAACTCGGGCGGAGCCCCCTTGGGCGGAAAGAACATGTCCTTCAGCATCACCGCGGCCTGGGGCAGCCGGGCCAGGATCCCGATCGTGATGATCAGCGAGACGCCGTTGCCGATCCCGCGCTCGGTGATCTGCTCGCCCAGCCACATCATCAGCATGGTCCCGGTGGTGAGAATGAGCATCGTTTGCAGCCGGTAGAGCCAGATGATGGAATCGGGGTACAGCACGAGCTTGCCAATTCCCTCGCCGAAGATCCGATCAGGGTGTTCCCACCCAAAGGCCATGAAAACGCCCTGGCCCAGGCAGAGCAGCACCGTCAGATAGCGGCCGTACTGGATGATCTTCGCCCGGCCCCCCTCTTCGCGCGCCAGCTTCGAGAGGCTCGGCCACACCGCAGTGAGCAACTGGATGATGATCGTGGCGCTGATATACGGCATGATGCCGAGGGTGCCGATGGCGCAATGCTCCAAGGCCCCACCCGTGAACAGGCTGTACATCCCCAGCACCGAGGCGCCCGCCTGGGTGTGCGATTCGAGATATTTTGTCAGGGCCGCGCCGTCCAAGCCGGGAATGCGGATCAACGCCTCGACCCGGCAAATGGCCAAAACCAACAAGGTGAAGCCTATACGGGACTTCAGCTCGGGAATCTTCAGGCAGTTTCCAAACGTGTTGGCTATGGCGGCAAGCATGATCGGTTAAAGGCTGGAACAGGACCGGTTCAGTTCCGCGGGGAACCTGGCCGGCCGGACTGTGCGGGTCCGTGATGTCTCAAATCGCATGAAAGGGCTCAGGCCTTCGGGGCCGCCTTGGGCTTCGCCGCGCGGGCGGCCTTTTCGCGGGCAATCGCCGATCCGCGCGCGGCATACGCCTTGGGTGCGATCACTTCGCAAACGCCCCCCCGCGCTTCGATCTTGGCCCGTGCGGTGGCGCTGAAAGCGTGCGCCGTCACCGTCAGTTTCTTCAGCAGCTCACCGGTGCCCAGCACCTTGATGCCGTCGGACGGTCCGTTGGCCAGGCCGATGGCGCGCAGCGCGCCCTCGTCCACGCGGGCACCGTCCTCGAACACATTGAGTGACAGGAGGTTCACTGCGATGTAAACCGTGCCGTGGCGCTTGTTGTTGAAACCGCGCTTCGGAAGGCGGCGAATGAGCGGCATCTGGCCGCCCTCGAAACCGATCCGGATCGAGCTTCCCGAGCGGGCCGTCTGGCCCTTGCCGCCGCGGCCGCTGGTCTTGCCGTGGCCGCTCGATTCGCCCTGACCAAGCCGTTTGCGGCGGTGCTTCGCCCCGGGCCGGGGCTTGAGATCATGTAAACGCATAACAACTAAACGGTCGGAAGGGTGGCGGGCGCGACGGGGGCGGCGACCGCGGGTTTCGCAGCCTCGGGCTTCCGGATCTGGAGGCCCCGGCTCGCATAAATATCCTCGCGCAGGCGCAGGCTTTGCAGCGCCCCGAGCGTGGCCTTGACCACGTTGGCGGCGTTCTTCGAGCCCATCGACTTGGTCAGGATGTCCCGGACGCCGGCGGATTCAAGCACCGCGCGGACCGTTTTGCCCGCGATGATGCCGGTCCCCGCCGAAGCGGGGCGCAGGAGCACCTTGGCCCCGCAAAAGTGATAGGTGATCTCGTGGGGAATGGTGACGCCCTTCAGGCAGACCGCCACCATCTGGGCGCGGGCCATCTCCCCGCCCTTGCGGATGGCATCCGCCACCTCGCCGGCCTTCCCGAGGCCGAGGCCAACCTTGCCGCGCTTGTCGCCAACGACGACGAGCGCGCTGAAATTGAACCGGCGGCCGCCCTTGACGACCTTGGCGGAACGGTTGATGAAAACCACCTTCTCGACCAGTTCGTGCCCGTCCGAGCCGAAACTCGGGTTTTCCGGCTCCGAGCGGTTGCGCCGGCCCCGGAACCCGCCGCCGCCGCGCGGTCCGCGCGAGGCACCGCTGTCTGGTTTGATTGGATCAGCCACAGTGTTGTTCTTGATTAAAAGTTAAAATTGCAGGCCGGCTTCGCGCGCGGCATCCGCCAGCGCCTTCACCTTGCCGTGGTAGCGTGCGCCGCCGCGGTCGAACACCACCTGCTTGATGCCCTTGCCGATCGCCGCCTGGGCCGCCGCGGCCCCGATCACCTTCGCCCCCGCGACATTCGCCCCGAGGCTGTCGCGCTCCGGCAGCGCCTTACTCTTCGTCGAGGCCGCCGCCAGGGTCACCCGCGCGGCGTCGTCGATAAACTGCACATGGATGTTCTTGCCGGTGAAGCACACCGCCATGCGCGGACGCTCCGCAGTGCCGTTGACCTTCCGGCGGATGCGCCAACTCCGAAGCTGCTTCAGTCTATGTTTCTGTTCAGTTCTCATTTCGATTGATCACGGATTTGGCCGTGGATCCAAATTATTACCAGCCAGCACGCGCCGGCCATGGGCCCTTCAATTATTGGACGGTTTTGCCTTCCTTGCGGATGACGCGCTCGTCGGAATACCGGACTCCCTTGCCCTTGTACGGCTCCGGTGGATAGAAGCTGCGCAGTTCCGCCGCCACCTGGCCGACCACCTGCCGATCCGGCCCCTGGATCGTGATCTTGGTGTTCTCCTCCACCGTGACGGTGATCTGATCAGGGATAGGGTAGTTGATCGGATGCGAGTAGCCAAGGCTCATGTTGACCACCTTGCCCGTCACCGACGCCTTGAAGCCGACGCCCTGGATCTCGAGCTTCTTCACGAAGCCTTCGGCCACGCCGCGGACCATGTTGTTGATCAGGGCCCGGCTCAGCCCGTGCAGCGCCTTGGCCTGCGCGTCGTCCCCCTCGCGGCTCACCACCGCCTTGCCGTCGGCCACCGTGACGCCCGTGCGGAGCGGCAGCTCCCAGTTGAGCTTGCCCTTCGGCCCCTCGACCTGCACCTGCCGCCCGGTCACCTTGACCTTCACGGTCGGTGGCAGGGAAATCGGTTGTTTTCCAATGCGTGACATAGATCAGTCTCCTACCAAATGTAACAAAGCAGCTCGCCCCCGATGTTTTTCCGGCGCGCCTGGTTGTCGGTCATGACCCCCTCGGAGGTGGACACCACCCCGACGCCGAGTCCGCCGCGGACCCGCGGGATCGCATCAGCGCCGACATAGCGCCGCAGGCCCGGCGAGCTCACCCGACGCAGCCCCTCGATCACACCCTTGCGTCCCTGGTACTTCAGGGTGAGCTTGATCTGTTTCGGGAACTTGCTGTCCACGAGGACATCCGCAATGTAGCCCTCGCTCTTGAGGATGCCCGCGATGTTCTCCTTGAGCTTCGAGTGGGGCACGGCGACGGTGGGCAGCAACGCGCGACTGGCGTTGCGGATCCGGCTCAACATGTCTGAGATGGGGTCGTTCATAACCTTTTACCAACTGGCCTTCGTGACACCGGGAATCAGACCGTTGAGCGCGCCCTCCCGGAAGGTCAAGCGCGAACACCCGAACTTCCGCAGGTAGCCGTGCCGCCGTCCGCTCATCGAGCACCGGTTCACCACCCGCGTCGGGCTCGCGTTCCGCGGCAGCTTCGAAAGCCCCACGTAGTCCCGCTTCGCCTTCAGCTCGGCCCGGAGCGCGGCGAACTTCTTCACCGTCTCGGCCTTCTTCTTGTTCCGTTCAATCCATGAAAGTTTTGCCATATGCTAAATCAGTCGGGTTCGGATGCCGGGGTTACTTGGCCTTCGAGCTTTCCGCGAACGGCAGGCCCATCAACTTGAGGAACTCCAGCGCGGCCGCGTTCGTCCCCGCCGTGGTCACAATGGTGATGTCCATGCCCTGCTGGCGCTTGATCTTGTCGAGCTCGATCTCCGGGAAAATCGTCTGGTCGTTCACCCCGAGGGAGTAGTTTCCCCGCCCGTCGAAAGAACGGGGCGACAGGCCGCGGAAGTCACGAATCCGCGGCAGGGCCGTTGCCACCAGCCGGTCGAAAAACTCATACATCGCGTCCCGCCGCAGGGTTACCCGGCACCCGATCGGCTGGCCCTCGCGCAGCTTGAAGTTCGCGATGCTGTGCCGCGACTTGCTGACCACCGGCTTGCGCCCCGTGATCATGGTCAGGTCCTTCGACGCGTCATCAATGGCGCTCTTTTCGAGCGACGCGCTCACCCCCATGTTGACCACAATCTTGGTCATGCGGGGAACCTGGTGCGGGTTGGTGTAGTTGTGCGCCGTCTTGAGGGCGGGCACCACTTCGTTCACGTATTTGTCGTAGAGTCTGGCTTTCATTTCGCTTTTTCCCGGATTTTGCCGGAGCGTCCGTCTAAATTATTGGTTTGGGCGGCGGTTCAGGCGGCGGGCGCGCCGGACTTGGCGCCCCGGCGGGCGACCCGGGCGTCGTACTCGGCGGCGTTGGCCACATTCGAGATGTGGATCGTCCCCTCCCGCTCCACGATCCGCCCCTGCGGGTTCGTCTGGCTCTTCCGGGTGTGCCGCTTGATCATCTGGACTCCCTCGACGATCACCCGCTCCTTCTTGCCGATCACGCTGATCACCCGGCCCCGCGAGCCCTTGCTCGCGCCGGCGATGACCACCACGTCCTCACCCTTCTTCACATGAAACTTGCGCATATTGCTGAATCTCTCCGTCCGGCCGGCCCTCGGGGTCAGATGACCTCCGGCGCCAGCGAGACAATCTTCATGAACTTCTTGTCCCGGAGCTCGCGCGCCACCGGGCCGAAAATACGCGTGCCGCGCGGGTTCATTTCCTTGTCGATGATCACGATGGCGTTGCGGTCGAACCGCAGGTAGGAGCCGTCGCTCCGGCGGATCGCCTGCCTGGTCCGCACCACCACGGCGTCAACCACCTCGCCCTTTTTCACGGTGCCGTCCGGCGCCGCCTCCTTGATGTGCGCCTTGATGACGTCGCCGATGTGGGCGTAAGTCTGGTTCCGCCCGAGCACGCCAATGGCCGCCGCGCGCTTCGCGCCCGTGTTGTCGGCCACATCCAAAATGGAACGTAATTGTAACATAGTATCCTCTGCTGGGGGAATGGGACAGCGTCCGGCGGCCTAAGCCGCCACCGGAGCGACGCCCGAGCCGCGCTCGACCACGCTGGACAAACGCCAGCGCTTGAGCTTGGAGAGCGGGCGGGTCTCCTCGATGCGGACCCGATCACCAACCCGCGCCTCGCCCTTCTCGTCGTGGGCGTAAAACTTCTTGTAGCCCGTGATCACCTTCTTGAACTTGGGATGCGGGAACCGGCGCTCGACGCGGACGATGATCGTCTTGGCCATCTTGTTGGAGATGACCTCCCCGACGCGCTCTTTGCGGTGGGGGCGGTTCTCCGCGGTGGGGGCGCCCGCCGGGGCCGGAGCCGCGGTGGCGGGGGCGGTCGTGCTCGTGGTCGTGTCAGCCATACAAATCGTCAAGCCTTTTGGTTGCGGACCTTCGAAATGCAGGTTTCGATGCGGGCGATGTCTCGCCGCAGCTCGCGGATCCGCGCCGGTTTTTCCAGTTGCGCGCTCGCCTGCTGCAAGCGGAGGTTGAACATCTCCTGGCGGTGGTTGCGGCTGTCAGCCAGCAGCTCCGTCAGCGTCTTTTCCTGCAATTCTTTCCGTTGATTCTTTTTCATGGCACCTCGGTCTTCCGCCGGCTCAGGCCGCGCGGTGGTGGCGGGAGATAAACTTGGTCTTGATGGGGAGCTTCGTCGCCGCCAGCCGCAGCGACTCGCGGGCCACCGCCTCGGTGACGCCGTCGACCTCGAACAGGACGTTCGCCGGCCGGATCACGGCCACCCAGGACTCGAGCGGGCCCTTGCCCTTGCCCATCCGCGTTTCCAACGGCTTCTTGGTGTAGGACTTCTGCGGGAACACCCGGATCCACATCTTGCCGTGCCGCTTCATGTTGCGCGCGATGGCCACGCGGGCGGCCTCGATCTGCTTGGTGTCGAGCCAGCAGCGCTGCAGGGCCATCAGGCCATACTCGCCGAACGAACACTTGTGACCGCGCGATGCAATCCCCGCGCGGCTGCCGCGGTGCATCTTGCGATACTTCACTCTCTCGGGAATCAAAGGCATAGGGAAATCTTTCTATCCAGGGTTCAGAGTCCGGCCGCCTCGGCCGCCCCCACCGGGGCCGCGGAGGGAACCGCCTGGGGGGCCGGCGCCGCCATCGGCTGCGGCTTCGCCGCCGCCCGGTCCTGGCGCGTCTCACCCTTGCAAATCCAACACTTCACCCCGAGCTTGCCGTAAACCGTGTTGGCCTCGGCGAACCCGTAATTGATGTCCGCCCGCAGCGTGTGCAGCGGCACGCGGCCCCAGTGGTACTGCTCCACGCGGGCCAACTCGGCGCCGCCCAGGCGCCCGGCGCAGCGGATCTTAATCCCCTCCGCCCCGAAATCCTTGGCCGTCTGCAGGGCCTTCTTCATCGCCCGGCGGAACGACACGCGCCGCTCGAGTTGCAGGGCCACGTTCTCCGCCACCAATTGGGCATCGGTCTCCGGCGATTTCACCTCGACGATGTCGATGTAAATCTCCTTGCCGGTCATCTTCCCGAGCTCCTCCTTGAGCTTCTCGATCTCCGCGCCCTTCCGCCCGATCACAATCCCCGGCCGGGCCGTCAGGATGGTGATGCGGCAGCGGTTGGCCGCGCGCTCGATCAGAATCTGCGGCACCGAGGCCGACTCGAGCCTCTTCTTGAGCAGCCCGCGGATCTTGCGATCCTCCGTCAGCAGCTTGCCGAACTCCTTCTTCTCCGCGTACCACTTCGAACGCCAGTCATGGTTGACCGCGATGCGCAGACCAATAGGATTTGTTTTCTGGCCCATACGAATTATTCGTCTGACAGGGTGATCTTGACGTGGCAGCTCCGCTTGAGGATCGGGCCGGCCGATCCGCGCGCCTTGGGCACGAACCGCCGGATGCTCCCGGCTGTCTGGGCCACCGCCTCCTTCACCACCAGGCGGTCGGTGTTCATCTCCCGATAGCCCGCCTTGTTCGACTTGAGATCCTCGGCGTTGGCGATGGCCGACGCCAGCGTCTTGGCCACCACCCGTGCCCCCTTGCGGGGCACCACCGCGAGCACCGCCTGCGCGTGCGCGGCCGGCAGCCCCTGAATCTGCCGCACGACCTCGCGCATCTTCTGCGCGGACATGCGGACATTCTTCGTAATCGCGTGAACTTGCATATGCTCTACTTGGCCTCCGCCTTCGCCGTGTGCGCGCCGTGTTTCTTGAACGTCCGCGTCAGCGAAAACTCGCCCAGCCGGTGCCCCACCATGTTTTCCGTCACAAAAACCGGGTTGAACACCTTGCCGTTGTGCACGTTGAAGGTGAGCCCCACAAAATCAGGAGTGATCATCGACCGCCGCGACCACGTCTTGATCGGAGACTTGCTCTTGGTCTCCTTCGCTTTCACGATCTTGTCCAGCAGGTGAAAGTCAACAAAGGGTCCTTTTTTAATCGAACGTCCCATAAAGCGTCAGTGTCGGGGGTTAGGTGTTCTTCATCGGCCGTCCGTCCCGCCGCACCAGGATGAACCGGTTCGAGTACTTCTTCTTCGGCCGCGTCCGGAAGCCCTTCGCGAGCAAGCCCCACGGCGACGTAAGCTGCTGCCAGCCACCGCCGGACTTCGACTTGCCGGCGCCGCCGCCGTTCGGATGGTCCACCGGGTTCCGCGTCACACCACGGTTGATCGGGCGGATGCCCAAGTGCCGCGAGCGGCCCGCCTTGCCGAGAATCACATTCTCGTGCTCCGTGTTGCCCACCTGGCCGATGGTCGCGTAGCAATTCTCGTTCACCTTCCGGATTTCACCCGAAGGCAGCTTGACCTGCGCGTAACCATCACCAACCGACATCAGGCTCGCCGCGCCGCCGGCCGTGCGCACCATCTGGGCACCCCGGCCGGGCGTCAGCTCGATATTATGAATCGGCAACCCCACCGGCACCTTGCTCAATGGCAGGCTGTTCCCCAAGTCCGGGGCCGCGGTGGGACCGCTCATCAATTTCGTCCCGACCGCCAGTCCGACCGGGGCGATGATGTAGGTCTTCACGCCGTCCTTGTATTCCAGCAGCGCCAGCCGCGCGGTGCGGCGGGGATCGTACTCGATCGCCTTCACCACCGCCTCGACGCCGTGCTTCTGCCGCTTGAAATCCACCAGACGGATCTTCTGCTTGTGCCCGCCGCCGATGCCCCGCGCGGTGGCCCGTCCGTAGTGGTTGCGCCCGCCGGTGCGCTTCCGCGTCTCGACGAGGCTCTTCTCCGGCTTCGACTTCGTTATGTCGCTGTAATCCGCATACGTGACATAGCGCGTCGACGGCGTCAGCGGTCTAAATGTCTTCACTGGCATAAATTCTCACCCACGTTTTCCCAAGACAGCCATTTGAAGTGCGAAACCATTATTCCTGCCCCCAGTCGGGTGGTCAGTTGTCGGCTCCGCAGGATATGCTGTCTTGTCCCTTTTCAGGGCCAAACGGAGCTAGCACTCTAGCAGTCCCGGCAGGGATGGCAACACTTTTCGAAAAAAAATCACCTTTTTTTCGCTCCCGGGTTTCCAACCCCGCTTTTCCCAGCAAAAAGCCCCCTTTTGCACCTTCGCAACCACTTGAGCCGGTCCCTCCCTGATGCGATATTGCCGCCACCTCGCAGTTTATCCTGCTGGGTGCCACATGCGCCGACCAATTTTCACCCGTTTGTTGCCCGCCGTCCTGGCCGGGGCCGGAGTTTCCTGGGCAGCCTGCGCGGAAGCCAGCCCCGCGGCCGCCGCCATGGTGGACCTCGCCGGCCTTGTCCGTCACCCCCTGGACCCCGCGCCCAAGACCGGCTCGGTCCTCGTTTTCTATGCCCAGGACTGCCCCGCCTGCAACGGTTACGCCCCTGAAATCAACCGTTTGGCCGCCACCCACACCAATTTCGCCTTCCACATCGTCCAAGTGGACCCCGAGTTGACCCCGGCGGCCGCCCGCGCGCATGCCCGCAAGTATGATTTGCACCCCCCGGTGCTGCTCGACCCGGGCCACCTCCTGGTCAAGGCCGCCAGCGCCACCGTCACGCCCGAAGCCGTCGTCTTCGACCGCTCGGGTGCCGTCGTTTACCGCGGCCGCATCGACAACGCCTACGCGTCACTCGGCCGCCACCGGGCGGTGGTGACCGAGCACGACCTGGCCGCTGTCCTCACCGCTCTCGAGGCCCACCAGCCTCCCCCCACCCGCGAAACCGAACCCGTTGGCTGTCTGATCCCATGAACCCACCCCCCCCGCTCCTGTCGTCCGCCATAGTGGCGGCCCTATTCCTCGGCGCCACGCCCCCCGCCCGCGCCGGAACCCCCTCCTTCAACCACGACATCGCGCCGATCATCTACCAAAACTGCACCGGCTGCCATCGTGAGGGCGAAGCCGCCCCCTTCACGCTCGGCTCGTACCACGACGTGCAGCGCAAGGGAAAGACCATCGCCCGCGCCGTTCATTCCCGCGTGATGCCCCCTTGGAAGGCCGAGCCCGCCTCCTACCCCTACCGCGACGAGCGCCGCCTTGCCGCGGACCAGATCCAGCGCATCGAAGACTGGGTGGCCGGTGGCATGCCTGAAGGCGACCCCGCGGAGAAACCCCAGCCCCCCTCCTTCCCCTCCGGCTGGCGTCTCGGCGAACCCGACCTCGTGGTCGAGATGCCCCTCCCCTACCACGTCCCCGCCGACGGCCCCGACATCTACCGCAACATCGCCGTCCCCCTTGGTTTGACGGCGGACAAGTGGGTGACCGCCATTGACATGCACCCCTCGGCCCGCGCCGCAGTGCATCATGTCCTCTACTTTGCGGATACCAAAGGCAAAGCCCACGAGCGCAAGCGCGACGGCCCCGAGCCCGGGTTCGGCGGCATGCGGCCCGGTGGTGCGGTTTCGCCCCTGGGGGGCTGGGCCGTCGGCGCCCAGCCGGCCTTTTTCCCCGGCGGCTATGCTCTCGCCGTTCCGCAGGGCTCTGACTTCGTCATCCAATACCATTTTCATCCCACCGGCAAACCCGAGGTCGAGAAGGCACGCGTCGGGTTCTACTTCGCCAAGCAGCGCCCTCCCCGCTCCCTGGTCCGCATTCAGATGCCGCCCCACTATTCGCTTTTCTCCGGCCTCGACATCCCGGCGGGGGAAAAGGACTTCGTGTTGCGCGACAGCTACACCCTGCCGGCGGCCGTGGACGGCCTCGGCGTCGCGGCCCACGCCCACTACCTCGCCACCCGCATGTCCATGACTGCCACCCTCCCGGACGGCGCGGTGAAGACCCTGCTCAGCATCAAAGACTGGGATTTCAACTGGCAGGACCGCTATTTCTTCCAAGATCTCGCCCCGCTTCCGGCCGGCACCAAACTGGATGTGGAGATCCATTGGGACAACTCCGCTGCCAATCCCCACAATCCGGCCTCACCCCCGACCCGGGTCGCCTGGGGCGAGGAGTCTAAGGACGAGATGGGCAGCATCAGCCTCATCGCCGTCGCCCACGACCAGCCCGACCACGCCCGGCTCCAGGCCAACATCCGCGAGCATGTGAACGGGATCGTCGTCGAGCGCCTCGCCAGGGAACCCGAGATGCGCCTCAAGCTCGCCCGCCTGCTCGCGGAATAGAGCCGCCCGGGAGAGCCGGCTTGGAGGCCGCGCCTGATGCCCGCGTCCTGGAGCCGGCCCCGGCTTACCGTCCTAATCCACCCGTAATCAGCGGGTGCCGGACCGTGCTCTTGATCTCCTCCCCGTAGGTCTCCAACCCGTCGGCCCAGTCGCCCCACGCCGGCAGGCTGGGGGGGGGGCATCGCCCGAAGGCGTCGGCGCGGGACGATGGCTGGCAGGTTGCAGGGCGGATTCGGTGCATCCCGATGTTGTTGGTGGAAGTCAGTTCCAAAGGTTGGGGTGGTCGTTGTTTTTCACCAACACGGCCAACTGGAGCAGGTGCGTCAGGCCGTGGCGGCTCCAAAATTGTCCACACC
>Ga0182030_10004021_pt1 | contig 31347 bp, 30 predicted proteins | sample 812S3MmetaG_FD_121299 | JGI IMG/M metagenome (GOLD analysis project Ga0182030, IMG submission 121299) | Permafrost microbial communities from Stordalen Mire, Sweden - 812S3M metaG (Illumina Assembly) | ecosystem: Environmental > Terrestrial > Soil > Wetlands > Permafrost | place: Sweden...
CCCCGAGAATCCAGATTCGTTTCTGATATCGCCGTTGTTCCATAGTAATAATATAGCCACCATTCCGGAACCGTTAGATTTCCATCAGAAAATATGCCGGCCCAATCCCGGGCCCAAAAATAAAGGCTATTGGTCCGATCCAGCATATTTACAGTAAAGGGCGTCCAAGTCTGGTTGGTCAGCGCCCAGACTTCCTGTTCGATGTTCCAAACGGGATTGGTCAGCGAAACCGTACTGAAAATCTCATAGACCATGTCGGTGGCGTTATTTAAGGTCAGCGAAACGATTCCGTTAGTGATGCCGAGGATATTCAGGTAGAGTCCGTTGGTCAAAAGCGTATAAGAAGAGCTTTCCCCCTCGGATGAATTGGTGCCGTTCCAGCCGTTGCCGCCATCGCCCGGAAGCTGAGGCACGCCGCCGTCCATGGCCCCGTCGGCTGGCGAAATCCCCGCAGCCGGAGCCGAATAATCCACCGAAGTATCATCGACCAAAAAACAGTCCTGGCCGAGGGCATAGACTGGCACATCGGTTATTCAGAGGAAAGGAGACGGCGGGCGGCCTTGAGCCGAGAAGTAAGTTCCGGTTTGCCCCGCAGCAGCGGCCGAAAGCGGGGTCAGGTTTTGAGCGCAGAGGCTGGTGGCAAGAAGAAGCGCCAGGCAAATTTTGGTCATTATTCGCATATTCCCTGTCATCGAAGCGATTATTTTGCTTCGATAAGGGCAATTCATAACTGAATTATTGTTTAATAAGCAAGTATTATTTGCTACGTTTGAGTGACAAAATTTCCCAAGGGTCGTTAAAATCACACTGCGATCCTCCTCAAAGTCCTGGTAATCTTCATTCCTTGCAGCGAAAATCCGGCTTTTTGGGCGATTGTCAACAAAACATACTTGACAAAAAGGCCTTCGACACGACTTTCAGCCAATGTTTGCAGGCTAATCGTGTTCAAAAGATTCTGCTCACCATGAGTTGTACACTTTTCTCACTATCTGCCATAATGCGGAAGCATAGGAACAGTTATGAAGACCGAGTGCAAAAAGGGAATGGGGACCGCGAGCGTCTCGCTCGCCGTGTTTGGCGTCCCGCCAAACACATTTTCTCCAAAACAAAGATGGGAAGTGCGGCGCGAGACGCCCCGCACCGCGACCGGGACGGTCGCGCTCCCCTTCCACCCCGTCAAGCCAGCGTCAAACCGACGCTCAAAGTCGCCTCATCCTAACAATCCATACAAACAGCGTAAAATGAACCACTTGCAAACAAACGCCTCCAAACCAGTCAAGCTCAGTCAAAGTGAATCAAACCACTTTCTTAACCTTGGAGATGGAGGAGCTAAGAACATAATCAGACGCGCGGCCTGAGCCGATCCTGTAACATTTTCCGGGATTTGCTTAGGAGAAGGATGTATGAATGAAACCGAAGCAAAGCAGAATATGGAAAGAAAATGTCCGCAATGCGGAAATCCGCTGCCCAGTGGCGTGCTGGAAGGGCTTTGTCCAGCCTGCCTCTTCAAACAGGGCGCGACCGCGGATACCGCTCTGCCGACGGAAGTTCCACCTTTTAACCCTCCCCCCATAGAAGAAGTTGCCCGGTTATTTCCGCAACTCGAGATTCTTGCGTTTATCGGCAAGGGCGGAATGGGGGCGGTGTATAAAGCGCGCCAGCCTAATCTTGACCGCGTGGTCGCGCTGAAGATCCTTCCGCCGCAAACGGCGGGCGGCCCCAGCTTTGTCGAACGATTCAATCGCGAAGCGCGCGCCCTGGCCAAGTTGAGCCATCCCAATATTGTGGCCGTCCATGAGTTCGGCCAGGTGAACGGCCTGCCGTTCTTCATTATGGAATTCGTAGATGGGCTGAACCTGCGGCAGTTGGAGCAGGCCGGCAAACTCTCCCCCCGCGAAGCACTTCAGATCGTGCCCCAAATTTGCGAGGCACTCCAGTTCGCCCACGACGAAGGCATCGTGCATCGGGACATCAAACCGGAAAATATTCTGGTGGATAAAAAGGGCCGGGTGAAGATTGCGGATTTTGGCATCGCGAAAATCCTGGGCGGCGAACCGGACGTTTCCATTACGGAAACCCAGGGCGCCATCGGCACACCCCATTACATGGCGCCGGAACAAATGGAAAAACCGGCGTCGGTGGACCATCGCGCAGACATTTTTTCCCTCGGCGTTGTTTTTTATGAAATGCTGACCGGCGAGTTGCCGCTGGGTAAATTCGCCCCGCCCTCCTCCCGCAAAGTGGAGGTGGACGTGCGCCTGGACGAAGTGGTCCTCCATGCACTTGAAAAAGATCCCGCGCGCCGCTATCAGCACGTCAGCCAGGTCAAGACGGACGTGGACACCATCGCGAGCACCTCCCCTGCCCCGCCGCCGCCCCCCGGGCCGGAGTTGGCCCGGGAAATTCTGGCGCGTGACTATGTTTTAGCCATCAGCAACTGCTTGCGCCGTGGATGGGCGCTGTTGCGGGGAGATTTCTGGCCGATCGTGGGTATCAGTGCGCTGTTCACAGTTCTCCTGGCCGCCGCGCATTCGTCCGGGGCCGCTTTTTCGTCCGGAAGCGGAAATACCGTGCTGGCAGGTTCAGCGCTCGGCGTCCTCATCAGTGGTCCGCTCTTGGGTGGACTATGCTTGTTCTTTCTGAAAAAGATCCGCGGGGAGACTGCGACCGTCGAGACGGCTTTCTCTGGATTTAGCAATCGATTCCTCCAACTCTTCCTCGCCTCCTTCGTGCCAACGGTGCTCACTATGCTGGGTTTTATCTGCCTGATTTTACCCGGCATTTATCTGGCGGTGGCGTGGATGTTCACTTTGCCTCTGGTCATTGACAAGGGCATGGATTTCTGGCCGGCCATGGAACTGAGCCGCAAGACCGTATCCAAACACTGGTGGAAATTTTTTGGTTACGCCCTCATCTTGTTGCTGCTCAACGTAGTAGGGCTGGTCTGCTGTCTGGTTGGATTTTTTATCGCCGCCCCCTTCACAAAAGCTTCGTTGATGTATGCCTACCAAGACATCTTCGGCTCGGTGGGGCAGACCGCCCCCCAGCCGTCGGTTGGCCTCGGCCCATCCGGCACCGCCATTTTACCGGGCGCTCCGCCGAAGCAGCCCGGGTCCAATCCCGGACCGATGAAAACTGTCCTAACCGCCCTGACGGTGGTATTAGGAATCATTTTCATCGTGGTTCTCGCGTTACTGATCCAGTTTCACCACCGAGCGCAGGATCGTGCTACCCGGCGTGCGGATGCACAGGAAGTCCGGCTCTCTCAACTGCTTTCACCCGGCGCGAGGAACGCGGTTTTGCGGGATTCAGAAAAGGTTTCAAAGGACATCTTAACCGAACGATTAACAACGGCTTCCATGATAAACGATATCGAGCTGAGAGATAAATCAATCGCCGCCGTGGCCTCCGATGCAGCCAAAGCGGGCGAAGTAGATCTGGTCAAGCAATCACTTGAGAAAATGTCCTTCCCGGCGCGAAACCAGACCGCACAGGCATCAGCCATTGAGCTGGCCAATCAAGGGCTGAGAAAGCAGGCCCTCGAAATAGCAACAGCCATCGAGGATAGGGAATTACGCGACAAGACATTGGCAGCGCTGGCCCAATAAACATGAAACGCTTTTGAATGTTGAAAATCCAAATTGCATGACCGGCCCGCCCGCAGGCGTTTTCGCCACGACGCGCTGGACGGTTGTGCTCGCCGCCGGCGATCGCAGGGCGCCGCAGGCGGAGGTTGCCCTGGAAGAGTTGTGCCGCACTTATTGGTATCCGCTTTATGCCTACGTGCGCCACCACGGCCACTCGCGTGAAGATGCCGAGGACCTCACCCAAGCCTTCTTCGCCCGCCTGCTTGAAAAAAATTACCTGGAAGGCATCAGCAGTGACAAGGGCAAGTTCCGCGCTTTTTTGCTCGTCGCTTTCAAACGTTTTCTGGCCAACGAATGGGACCGCGCCCATCGTCAAAAACGAGGTGGCGGGGCCAATCTTCTTTCGCTGGATTGGCAGGAAGCCGACAGCCGTTACCAGATCGATCCCGCCGACAATCTCAGTCCGGACCGGCTCTACGACCGCGCCTGGGCCATTGCGATGCTCGAACGGGTCATCATCCGCCTGCGCGACGAACATGCCGCCGAGGACAAAACCAAACTATACGATCAATTGAAAAACTTCCTGATGATGGGCAAGGCCGACATTCCCTACGCCCAAGCGGCCGCCGCGCTTAAAATAAGCGAAGGGGCCGTGCGCGTCGCCATACACCGCCTCCGTCGGCGCTACCGGGAACTTCTGCGCGAGGAAATCGCCCAAACACTCTCCGATCCCAGCCAGGCCGACGAAGAAATGCAGGCATTATTCAGCGCGCTGGCGGAACGTTGAACAATTATTTGGCTGCCGCCTGAATCATCTCGCCAACCAATTCGGCGCTGGTCCATTTGTTGCCCCCGTATACTTTTCGCACCCGGCCCTGCGCATCCACGACCACGGTCCGTAGATTATGACTGATGCTGCCGCCTTCCGACCAAAAGGACTCGCCCAATTGATCCGCCATCTCCCCGATCTGCACCGGATCGCCCGTCAGAAAACTCCAGTGGCCCGGATCGTAATGCGCCTCTTTGCCGTACACTTCAAGCCGTTGCGGCGTGTCGTTGGCGGGATCGAACGATATGGAAAACAAATGCCACCCCGCCGGCGCATCCGGCTTTTGCAGCAGTTGCGTTTCGGCGTCGGCAAAATTGCTGGTCATGCGCGGGCAAAAATTCGGAAACGGACACTTTGTAAAGAAGAAAGTAAAAGCGAGCACCCGCCCCTTGTATTGGCTCAGGCTGATCGCCTGCCCCAATTCGTTGGTAAAATGATAATCCGGCAGCAAATCCCCCTCTTCCAACGGCTCGACCGCGCGGGAAATCTGCACCGCAGCCGGGGCATTCGATGCCACCGACGGCTTTTGTTGCCGGGTCACCCCTTCAATCCACCCCTCCTTGCTGGTGACAATGAGGTGGAACGTAATGGCATCGCCCGGCTTTAATTCGCGCAACTCTTGCGGATTGCGAACTTCAAAAGGCATCGTCATCGCCGCCATGTAATTTGAAATGGCTTCATGTTGGATGATGACTGTTTTGCCATCGGGTTCCAGCTCCTTGACCACCCCATTGACCAGAAAACTCTGACGATCCGCAGCCGGTGTCTTTGCCGAAATTGCGTCCGGTCCAGACCCCTTATGGCACGCCGTCAGAATCAGCCCCACCCAAAATCCGCAGCACAAGGTTCGGCAAAGACTCATAATTGCAGGCGGTAACATTTAATGGTTTCGAGGCTCTGGCGCGACATATACCAATCGTTCTTTACCAGGCAGATTCCCGTGATGTTGGTTACGCCGATTGGCAAACGCCGCGCCCTTTCTAGTGCCGACGCAAACGACTCACTGTCACGCAAGCGGGCGCGAAACCGGGCCACGGTGATATGCGCGGTCTCCAGCCGGTACCGCCCGTCAAGCCCCTCCACCAATCCACGAGATCGGAGTTGCCCGCGCAAGACGTCACGGACCTCGTTGAGTGCATCGTTTTCGCAAAAGCCCTGGATCATAACCGCAGCCGGCGATGTCGTGACGCCACTAAATTCAATTCGAATGGCTGGAACATTCCGCAAGGCAGCGTCAATGGCTGTCATGTATTGTTCCTTCCTGGCAAAAAATCGCCCATTTTCGACCGCAGGGGTAAATAGCGAGAGGACGGTGACATGAAGGTCGGAAGAAGCATAATAATATTGATCCGGCTCAAGATCTCGTAATGCGGCCAGCAACGCACTCACGCGTCGCCTGACACTCGGCGAGGGCCGGGCAATTACTGTCAAACATCGGCGGTCATCCGGAAGCCCCGCCGCCAGAACCGGGTCGGGCTCAATATTGCCTGTCCGTATGTCCCCGATTGATTCCGACCACATACGGTCATACCGCTCCTGCAATCGGGCGTGAGCGCCGGTTTTATGCACTTGCGTTATGCTGCTTTTGCGCATGATACAGACAGGTTTCATTTTCCGGTTCCGCGCACAGGCCCGCAAGCCCAATTCTTCCCTGCCCTCATGGTCCTGCATTCTCTTTTTGTCTCGCCAAAAGCGGGTTGCAGGGGCAAAGTGCCCACTGCCATGAGCGATTTGGAAGCCATTCAAAATGTCCTGGATAGCGCCGCCCGCCGCCGCCGCTGGCATCACGCGTGGAATGGATTTTGGAAGGGCTTGTTTGTTGGAGCCATCATCTGGCTGGCTGCACTGGCCGCTTTTAAACTGGCACCCATTCCATCCTCAATTTTGCCGGGAGCCGCCGGGTTGGCCGGGCTTTGTGCGGCAGCCGGTTTTTTCCAAGGCTGGTTGCAAAAGGCCAGTCTGCTGCAAACGGCCCGCTGCCTTGATGAGCGTCAACAATTGCAAGAGCGAATGAGCACCGCGCTGGAAATGGCCCGCAGCGGCGGCAATGAGAGTTGGCGCGCTTTGCTGGTGGCCGATGCGGCCCGCTTTGCCGCCAAACTCGATCCGCGTAAAATTTTTCCTTATCGCCTTCCCCGCATTACGCGCTGGGCGCTTTTGGCCCTGGCGCTGGGCGCCGGGCTGGGGCTGGTTCCAGAATATCGCAGCAAAGAATACCTCGCAAAAAAACAGGATGCCGCCGCCGTCAAAGATGCCGGCCAAAGAATGGTCCAGGTCATCCATCGCACACTCGATCAGCGTCCGCCGATCCTGGAAGCGACGCATAAGGCCATTGCCTCCGCCGAAGAGCTCGGCTTGCGCCTGGATAAAAATCCCCTGACCCGCAGCGATGCGCTCAAAGATTTGGCCAACGTTGCGGAAAAACTAAAGTCGCAACTCAAGGAAATGGACAATCCCGCCTTCAAAGCGCTGGAGCGGGAAGCCCGGGAAACACCTTCCGGCAAAAACAGCGGCACGCTGGCGGAGCAAAAGCAATTGGACGCACTGCAAAAGGCGCTGGAAAAATCGGGCCACAATTCGGATGCCTTGGACAAGCTGGCCGACGATTTGAAAAGCCTGCAAAAAGCCACGGCGGGGTTGCCCAAGGACTCTTCTCCCGCCGGCAGCGCCGCCCGCCAGAAAATGGCGAACGATCTGGCCGACCTGGCCCAACAAGCCGCCGCCTTGGGAGAAAGCCTGCCCAATCTTGAAGAGGCCGTGGCCGCGCTGAAAGCCAACAAGACCGATGATTTCCAGCATGACATGGAAGCCGCCACGACTGACATTGAAAAGCTCCACCAAACGGCCAAAACCTTGCAGCAGCTCCGGCAGCAATCGGAAAAAACGGGCAAAGATTTGCCGGAACAACTTAAATTGGGCCAGCCGGAAACGGCCCAAATGACACTGAAAAACATGATTGACAAACTGGCGTCCGGGCATCCCACCCGGGAACAGTTGGAGAAAATGCTGGATGAAGTTTCGCGCGCGGTGGACCCGGCCGCGCCCTACGGCAAAGCCGCCAATTTCCTCAAACAGGCCGCCCAGCAGATGAAAGGCGGCGACAATCCGGGCGCGGCGCAATCACTGGCGGGGGCGGCGAAGGAGCTTGAAAAAATCACGTCCGAATTGGCCGACGCCAAGGCACTGCAAGACTCCCTTGATGCTGTCAATAATGCGGAAATGTGCCTGGCAACCCACCGCGCCTGGGGCGAATGCCCACACTGCGGAGATCGCAGCGGCCGATGTCTCGCCGCCGGTCATTGCCTGGGCCTGGGAAAAGGGCCCGGTGGCGGCGGCGTGGGCACATGGACCGACGATGATTCGCAATTGTATCCGCAGATGAGCGGATTGTGGGACAATTCCGGCATCCACCGTCCGGACACCGACCCGCGCGGCCTGACGGACCGCGGCGACCCGCAATTGGCCGACAACCTGGCCGCGACCAAGCTGCACGGCCAAATCGCGCCCGGCACTCCCATGCCCAGTCTCGCGCTCAAAGGCGTCAGCATCAAAGGTCAGAGCGCGGTGGGCTATCAGGAAGCCGTTTCCGCCGCGCAAAATGATGCCCAAAGCGCCCTCAACCAGGACCAGGTGCCGCGCGCCTATCAAAGCACCGTGCGGGATTATTTTGACGACCTGAAGAAGTAGGGTTTGCGCGCATAGACAAGCTTTTGTCGCGGGTATATTTTAGATTATGGCATCGCCTATTTTAGAGCCAGGAAAGAAGACCACCCCTTCACGCGGCGTAACTGGCTACGTTGGACGGGCCGTTTACATGTATGCCTTCGACGTCGCCTACGACATGTTGCGCGAGCCGGTGCCCCAATTGCTGGGCCAGCCGGTGGCCGAATTTTCCGTGGACGCCAGCAAACGCAACCCGCGCCATCTTTTTTTCAACAAGCCCCGCATGGTTCGCCTTCCGCCGATGGAGCGCATCGGGCCCAATGGCCCGGTTCGGGTGGACCGCACGCTGAAGTTTCTGCCGGTGGGAGCCATCAGCATCACGATCTCCGTTCCGTTTCAGGTGCAGGCGATTGAAGATTTGGTGTCCTTTCATGACTTGGAATTTTCCAATGGCGTCCTGAGCCAGGAAGTCAGGCAACTGGCCGACGAAGCGCGCCGCGAGCTGGCCCGCTATTTTTTGAAACCCGTCCGCCAATTGGCGGACGAGGAAGCCTACACTGTTTTTTGTATTGACGCCCCGCTGTGCGCCGAGGACGGCCAACCCTTGAGCGCGGAGGATTGGCTGCATCAGCACCGCAGGGAAGTGGCGGCGTTGCTGACGCAGGAACCGGATATCCATCAACTCTCGCGCCAGGAGGCCGATGAATCTACCGGACGCTATTTGAGCTATTACGAAAACGACCTGGCCGTTTTAGACTGGGACGCGGCCCTGGTCGTGCAGGAACCCGGCCAAGTGGACGAAATCCTCTATGTGCTGGAGCTGGCCAACCTGCAACTGGCGGAATTGGAAGCCTATGACCGCATCCTCGACACCGCCCTGGAGCGCTCCTATCGCGATTTAAACCAGCAGCGTCCGCGGCGCAGCGGCGAGGTCATGCGCGAGCTTCGGGAAATCCGCATCGATTTGGCTCATTTCAGCGACGAGCTGTCCAACATCACAAAATTTTTTGGCGACTGGCACCTGGCCCGCATTTATGAAAACATCTCCGCCCGTTTTCACCTGGGCGACTGGCATCGCACCATCGACGAGAAGCTCAAGACCCTGGACAACCTCTATCAACTTTTGAGCCAGGACCGGAACAACCGCTGGATGCTGACGCTGGAAGTAACCATTGTCCTTTTGTTTGTAATTGATTTGATCTTGCTGGTTCTGGGACTGAAAAAATAAAGTTTCCTGCCCGGCATTAATTTCCGGGAAGCGGGCCGTTATTATACACGAATTCTGAACCGAGCACAAATGAAACCGTGCGTGACGGCCAGGCAAAACCCCAAAATTTTTTTACGCAAAAAAACGATTCCCGATTGAACATCCAGGAACCAGCATTACAATAAATAAGGATAGGGATTAGATTTTAAGAAGTGTGAACCAGGCAGAATTCAAAGAAATCGCATGGCTTCTGATGCTCATTCCGTTTGGAATCGTGGCAGGGACGGGCATCTTTTTCATCTATTGCGCCTGGCGGCGGGCCTGCCAGCGGCCCGAACAGGTGAATGCCGGCGCGTCCGCCTCCATACCTGCGATCGGGAATATGGATTTGCAGTCAAATCTGTTCGCCCAACCCTGCCGCTGGCTGGTTGTCAAAGCGCGCGACCCCCGAGCGGTCCAGGCCGCGTTGCGATTGCATCATCCGACGCCTTGCTCGTGGGAAGAAGGTTTGATGGAAGCGCGGGAAGACAAACTTTTTATTTCGCCGGCCATTTCCGGGTGGGTTTTGGTCATTGGTTCGGGATTGCCGGGGCCCTTCGAGGATGTGGACGATTGTTATCGCTTTCTTAGCAACCTGAGCCGGAAGTTGGGCCAAGTGCAATTCTTCAGCGCGGGCCGCGTGGTCAATCACCATGCCTGGGTGTTGATGGATCGGGGCCGCGTGTTTCGTGCCTACGCCTGGGGCGGAGAAACCCTTTGGAATCAGGGACCATTGACCGCAGCCGAAAAGGAATTGGACTTGCGATGCTTTGATTACGGCGCTGATCAAAACTTTTTTCTGGTCAAGGACGAGCTGGCGGCCAATTCAGAAAGGGTCGGTCAACTGGCCGCGCGCTGGAGCGTGGATCCGGCGACGGTTTGTCCCGGCGCCTGGAATGGCCGCGGAATTGTAGGCGCGCTTTCCCAATCGAAAGCCCATTGACCAGGATACATTGGCTGGCGCATTTGGACTCTTCGTTATAACTTCCCTGCCATGACGCCAGAGAACTGCCCGAATTGCGGTGCGGACGTTCCGCGCGGCGCAAAAGCCTGCCCGGAATGCGGCGCGGACGAAACCACTGGCTGGTCCGAAGAGGCGTATGCCAGCAGTCTCGGTTTGCCCGATGAATCGTTCGAATACGACGAATTTGTCCAACGCGAATTCGGCAGGAAAAAAGCGCTCCCTTATGGGATAAAATGGTTTTGGTGGATCGCAGCCGTCCTGCTGATCGCGCTCTTCGTCTTTGGGATGGTTAAATGGTTCGGCTGAAAATCATCGAAGAATGGCGGGATGGCCGGGACTCGAACCCGGGACCAACCCCGAAAGCATTCGGGGCTGCTCTACCAACTGATCTGTCGACCGATCAGAAATCTGATGAATGGCCTACCATCTTCATATGACAGGCTAAACACCGCCAGTCGCGGACCTCGAAGAATGGTGGGTTGGCCGGGACTCGAACCCGGGACCAACGCCTTAAAAGGGCGCTGCTCTACCAACTGAGCTACCAACCCATCAGAAATCTCTGGTGGAAGACCCGCCATCTTCCTGCGACAAGCTAAACACCGCCAATCGCGAATTCTTCTTTCTTTTCAGGCTCCGTCCCAACTTGCAAGCATCCTCCATAGACGCCAATTCCTTGCTCGCCACCAACTCGAGTGCTCCACCCAATCTGGCCGTCGTGTGCGTTTCACCACGCCGATGCTCACACAAACGTCAAACCAAATTCTCAGTCGCGCCAATGTAATGTCGGCCATTTGCCCCGCGCAAGATATAAACCCAGGCCATATCTCAAAAGATCACATTCAAATCTCATTGTCCCAGATAGAACCCGGGACCAACCCCGAAAGCATTCGGGGCTGCTCTACCAACCCACAATGAGCGGCAGAACTTAGCGATGAATGATCTTCAACGCAAGGGCAATTTTTCTAAATACTTGGGCAATGGTCCTCCTTTTCCATTGCTGGCCAGGCTCAGAGTGGTTATTCTTCGTTATGCCGATTTATGAGTTTCATTGTGAGAAGTGCGGGACGGACAGCGAAATCCTCGTCCGATCCAGTCGTTGGAAAGGGACGGCCTGTCCCAAGTGCGGCGCAAAGCGGTTGACAAAAAAATTGTCCGTGTTCGCTTCCAGTGTCGCGGGGCAATCAACGGAAGCACCCTCGTGCAGCGGCAATCCCGGTTCGTGCGGCATGTGCGGCACGGGCCGTCCGCATTCGCACTGATCAATTTGCGCCCAAGACCTCTGCCGCCGGTATTTTTGACAAATCCGGCACGGCCCAATCCGGCTTGTGCTGCGATAATTCTTCCACGGTAAACGCACCAGTCGCCACGGCGATTACTCTGGCTTCAATGGCACGCCCGCAACGAATGTCCAGGGGCGTATCCCCAATGACCAGTATCTCCTCCCCGCGCAAGGGTCGGCCCAGCCGTTCGCTGCCGCGTTGCCGGGCGATGCGCGCAATATGGTCCCGTTCCTCGTGATCATCCGCGAAAGCCCCAAATGGAAATTTTTCCCAAAGATTGTAATGTTGCAGCTTGATGCGCGCGCCCTGCCGGATGTTGCCGGTCAGCAGCCCGATTAGCGGAGGGCTCGGCCGTGCTTCGAGCAGGCGATAGAAATCCAACACGCCCTCGCACGCGCCGCCTTTGCAATCGCGCATCGTTTGTTCCAGCCAAAAAAGATAAGCCGCGAAAAAGCGTTCGAAGTTTTTCGGCGATGCTTCGATTTGCTGGTGGGAAAAGAACTCCCGCACCAGCGACACATCCGTCCGCCCGGCAAATTTAAGGCGTTCCGTGCCGTCATTAATGCCAAACTCACTCGCAAAAGCGCGGGCGAAAGCCTTGGTTCCAGCTCCGCCTGAATGGATCAGCGTCCCGTCAATATCGAATAAAACCAAACGAATCATGAAGCGAAAAACTACCTGCTAACGGGCAGGATTGCAAACGGCGCCGCCCGAGTAAAAACGGAATTGCTTCCAAATCATTTCCGGGCCGTATATAAACGAGGCTCAATTCGCGATGAAGAACATTGTCTATTTCGACCTCGAAACGCAAAAGTCAGCCGACGAGGTCGGCGGCTGGGATAAAATCCGCGACATGCGCATGAGTATCGGCGTCACCTACAGCACGACCCGCGGCGGCTACAGAATTTATGGGGAAAGCGAAGTCAACGCCTTGATTGACGAGCTGCGCCGGGCCGATTTGGTGGTGGGCTTTAACAGCCTGCGTTTTGATTACGAAGTGCTGGTGGGACATAATCCCTTTTTTGACATCGAACAGGTGCCGACGCTGGACATGCTGGTGGAACTGCAAAAAACGTTGCAGCACCGGCTTTCCCTCGATGCCATCGCGCAGGCCACCCTTGGTGTGGAAAAAACCAGCGAAGGGTTGCAGGCAATCCGCTGGTTCAAAGAAGGCAATCTCCTGCAGATAGCCGAATACTGTTGCTACGACGTAAAAATCACCCGGCTGGTGCATGAGTACGGCCTTTGCCACAATCAACTTTACTACACGAACCGTTACGGCAAAAAATTGAGCGTAGCCGTGGCTTGGGCTTAAATTCCCGTTTTTGTTTCTTGAGGACGAATACGTTATATGTTTTATTAAGTAATTTACTTTGTAAAATACTATATCATTGACATAATATCCGGTTTTGGGTTAAATATCCCTCGGTATGAGGATTTTTCTCAACCGCTCGCAGGCGGTTTCGGCAGCAGATGTTGTGGGTGGCCTATTTATCGCCCAACGCGATCTGCTCAAATCGCTTCGTTCTCATGTGCTGGCTGGGTCGGGTCTGACGCCCGAGATCGTGGAAATATTATTCGAGCTGTTCCTGGCCGGAAGCCATTTTTCATCCCAAGAGCATGTCGATGAGGAGGGGTATATTTGTTTCCGCGATTTGCGGACGGCGCTGGGCTATAGCGCGGGATTGCTCTCGCGGCGCATCACCTGGCTGTGCCATCACGGCTGGGCTGAGACAATGCGGGCCACACCCAGCGTGGCCCACGGTCTTCACGGCAACTGCCAGAAAATTCGGATCACCGAATTGGGGAGGGACAAAATCGGCCCCGTTTGGCACGAATATGACAAGCTGGCCGAGCGCCTCCTGGCCGATTTTTCTCCTGCGGATCTGGCCGCCCATTACCGCATTAATGAACTCATTTCTGACAAGCTTCGCGCTCCACTGTTCTTAAGGGCCGAAAGCGATGCTCGGGAAAAGAGCCCCTCCGTACGCGCCGCCAAACTTTTTGCAAGCAAGCCAAGTCCATTGCCGGGAGACATGGATCTCCCGCCCGTACCGCAGCCGGAGCCAATCAATTATCTGCTCGAGCCTGAAAGAGAATTTCTTGATTAGGGAGGCGCGTAACGCGAATTGGCAATTTTTGGCAAATGCGCAAAGAAAAATCCCACCCGCACCCCGACGACGAATAAAATGATCAGAAAAGCCCACCCCACGCCCCAGCGTCGCCGCAACCAGCCGGTTCGACTCTTCGGGGGTTGGCGGCTGATTCGCTTTTTCTTCAAGCCGACTCTCTATAACGGCCGGCGGGAAAGTGTAGCTGAAGTCATCCCATCGCTCCGTGCGTTTCATGTTTTTTCCTTTCAAGGTTGAAATGGGCTGCCTGCCAACCTTAGCTTGGGCCATGATTTCGGAAAAGCCGTGGAGCATCGAAGCTGTCGCACGCCTGTTCTTGGGCGTTATCGCGACGCTTTGCGGCGGCATGTTCCTGACCGGCCTTTTGCAGGCAATGAAATTGCGTCTTTCCAATGATCAGCTCGAATTTCTGCAAATGATCATTTTGGTTTTGTTCTTTCAGGCCGCCGCTCTGGTCTGGATTGCGGTTTTTCTTCGCCAGTCAAATGTGTCGTGGCGCTCGGCTTTTGGCCTCCGTCCGCCTTCGCGCGTCATGGCTGTGGGGGCCGGCTTGACGGTTGGCCTGCTGGTTCTGCCCTTCATGTGGTTGCTGCAATTTCTGTCGCAGTGCCTGATGGAATGGATGCATCTCAATCCAGTTGTGCAGGCCGCTGTCCAGGAACTGCAGAAATCTTCGCTTTCGACGGCGGAAAAGATTGTCTTTGGGGTCTTCACCATTTTGCTGGCCCCTGCGGCGGAAGAGGCGCTCTTCCGGGGCATCCTCTACCCCACCATCAAACAGGCCGGCCATCCCCGTTGGGCGCTCTGGGGAACTTCCGTGGTTTTCGGCATTATGCACTTCAACATGGCCGCCTTCGTGCCCCTGGTGCTTTTGGCTGTGATCCTGACTTTTCTTTACGAATCCTCAGGCAGTTTGCTCACGCCCATCGCCACCCACAGCATGTTTAATGCGGCCAATTTTTTCTATCTGCTTTTTCCGGACGCCCTCAATCGCGTTTTGCACCTCTCATGAACGAATTCGAACTCATCGCGCAATGGACTCGTTCCCTGCCGGGCAACGCCTCGGTCGTTGTCGGACCGGGCGACGATTGCGCCGTGCTCGATTCCGGCCAGCCCGGCCGCTACCTTTTGCTCAAGACAGACGCCGTCGTGCAAGGCATCCATTTTTCCCCGGACGCGGAGCCGGAACGCATCGGCCACAAGGCTCTGGGACGCTGCCTCAGCGACATTGCCGCCATGGCCGGACGTCCCATCGCGGCATTGGTCACAATGGCGCTGCCCAACGATTTCGCTCCCGCCTTCCTGCAATGCATTTACTCCGGAATGAATCGCCTGGCTGAGCAGCATGGCGTTGCCATCGTCGGCGGGGAAACAACCACCAATCCCGAACGCCTCCTCATTTCCGTCTGTCTCCTCGGCGACGTCGCCGCCCATAAATGTATCCTGCGTTCTGGCGCAAAAAGCGGTGACGCCCTTTTTGTCACCGGCGAGTTGGGCGGTTCGCTCGCGGGAAGGCATCTTGAATTCGAGCCGCGCCTGGCCGAAGCGCGCTGGCTGGCGGATCAATTTCCGATTCACTCCATGATCGATCTCAGCGATGGATTAGCCGGCGACCTGCGGCATGTTTTGCAGTGCAGCCACGTTGGTGCGGAAGTTCTGGCCCGCGCCATCCCCATCAGCCGGGCGGCGCGGTTGCAGGCCAAAGCGGAATCTTCGGCCAAAACCCCGCTCCTGGCCGCACTGAGCGACGGCGAAGATTTCGAATTGCTTTTCACGGTAGCCGGCCGGGACGCCGTTCCGTTGCTCGACGCCTGGAAAAAACAATTTCCCGGCCTCCGCTTAAGCTGCATTGGCAGAATCACTTCCACCCCTGGCCTTAAACTGCGTGACAAAACCGGGGTCCACTCCCTCGAAGCTCATGGCTACGTTCATTTCGCATAACCCGGCCGAAACAGAATCCCTCGGCGAGCAATGGGGCCGCGAAGTCCAAACCGGATGGCTTATCGGCCTGACGGGCGGCCTCGGCGCGGGCAAAACTCAATTGGTCAACGGCCTGGTCCGCGGACTCAAGGCGGCCTCGCGCGCGCCCTCGCCCACCTTCGCGCTCGTCCATGAATATCACGAAGGCCGGCTGCCGCTCTTTCATCTTGACCTTTACCGTCTCTCCACCCGCCAGCAAATCATCGCCGCCGGATTGGAATCCTACCTCGTTCGCCCGCATGGCGTTGCGGTGGTGGAATGGATCGAACGCTGGTTGGGGGTAGAGGAGGTTCCAATGGCCGGAAAATATCGCCGCGTCCAAATCAAGACCCTCTCCGAGTCCGAGCGGGAAATAATTTATGAAGACTTTGGCAGTTGAGTTCTCTTCCGAAAGCCGCAGCGTCGCTTTGCTGGAAGGCGCCGTCTTGCTCGGCCATGCCGCGGAGACTGGCGGACGCCGCGTCATCGGCCTGGTCGAACAAGCCTTGCAACAAGCCGGCTGCGAGCGGGAAGAGGTTGAGGCCATTGTGGTGGGCCTTGGTCCGGGTTCTTATACCGGCATTCGCGGTGCGATCGCTTTTGCCCAGGGATGGCAATTGGGCCGGAATGTGAAGCTGCTCGGTCTGAGCAGCATCGAATGTCTGGCCGCCCAGGCCGAAATGGAAAAAATCTTCGGCCCGGTCAATATCGTGGTGGACGCCCAGCGCAACGAATTTTATCTGGCCCGTTTTGAAATCGGCCCCGGCCAGCGCCGCCCCCTCGAACCCCTGCACCTGGCTCCGCTTGCCGAGATTGAAAAGCGAAATGCCGCCCGCGAAAAGATCATCGGCCCGGACATCACGCCGTGGTTTGCGCAGGCCATAACCCTCTATCCCGACGCTGCGGTTTTGGGCAGTCTTACCGCTGGCTGTACCGATTTTGTTTCAGGCGAAACCCTCGAGCCGATCTACCTGCGAGAAACCGCCTTCAAAAAAGCGCCTCCCTTGCGTATCCTGGGAAATGACTGACAGTTCTTCATTGCGCATCGTGCAAATAACGCCGGGCGCGGGCAAGATGTTCTGCGGCGCCTGCCTGCGCGATAACGCTTTGGTCACGGCCTTGCGCCGATTGGGCCATGAAGCGGTCATGGCGCCTCTTTATCTCCCGTTGACTTTGGACGAGGAAAACCAAAGCGCCGGCACCCCCATTTTTTTCACCGGCATCAACGTTTATCTCCAACAGCAGTCCCCGCTCTTTCGCCGCGCGCCAGACTGGCTGCATCAGGCTCTGGCTTCGCCCACCTTGCTGAAATGGGCCTCTGGCGCGGCCGCCAAAACGAGTCCCATGGATTTGGGCGCGATGACCGTCTCCATGCTGCGCGGCGAAGAAGGCAACCAGGCTCGCGAATTGGAGGAATTGATCGCGTGGCTGCGCACTGAAAAATCCGACATCGTCAGTCTGTCCAACGTCCTGCTCGTCGGCATGGCCCGCCGCATCAAAGCCGCCTTGGGCGTCCCGGTGCTTTGCTCATTGCAAGGGGAAGATTGGTTTCTCGACGCCCTTCCTTCTCCTGACCGCGAATTGGCCTGGCAGACAACCTCGCAACGCGCCGCGGACGTTGACCTGTTCATCGCGCCCAGCCGCTATTTTGCCGACCTGATGCAACGCCGTTTAAACCTCGCTCCGGCGCGTATGCGTGTCCTGCACAACGGCCTGAATTTGGACGGCTACGCCCCCGTCTCCACCGAAGCTTCCATTGAACCTCCTGTCCTTGGTTACTTCGCCCGCATGTGCCGGGAAAAAGGTTTGGATACGTTGGTCAACGCTTTCATCCTTTTGAAAAAACGGGGTCGCGTCCCGAATTTGAAGCTGCGCATTGGCGGCAGTTGCGGCCCCACGGACCAAATTGTGGTGGACGAATTGACCGCCCGCCTCCAACAAAACAACCTTTTGCCCGACGTTGAGTTTCATAAAAATCTATCCCGCGCCGACAAGCAGGCCTTTCTTCGCTCCTTGACCGTCTTTTCCGTGCCGGCTCTTTATGGCGAAGCTTTTGGATTATATGTGATCGAGGCCCTGGCCAGCGGTGTGCCGGTCGTCCAACCGGATCATGCTGCCTTCCCCGAACTGATCGCCGCCACCGGAGGCGGTCTGCTGTGCGCCCCCGCTGGCGAATCAGCTCTGCCCGACGCCATCGAAAACCTATTACTCGACCCGTCCCGCGCCCGTTCCCTCGGTCAAGCCGGCCAAAAAGCCGTCCATGAAAAATTCACCATCGAATCCATGGCCCGTCAAATGGCAGAGTTTTGCCGTGAAGCGCGTGTTTCGAGCTCTTAATCTTAATCCTAATCATCTTAGAAAAAGTGCAGGGATTATATAAGAGCTCGGACTTTTCCCTCGTAAATCCGACGCCATAAAACTAAATTCCGTTCATGGCTTATCAATTCAAAGCGATCCGCCGCGTGGAATTTGCCGAAACCGACATGGCGGGCATCATGCACTACTCGAATTTCTTCCGTTTTATGGAAACAGCCGAACATGGTTTCTTTCGTTCACTCGGCCTGTCCATCGTCACCGACAAAGTCAAGCCGCCCGTCGGATGGCCGCGGGTGCATGTCCGATGCGACTTCAAATCTCCCCTGCGTTTTGAAGACGAAGTGGAAATCCATCTTTTGGTCAGCGAAAAGAAATCAAAAGCGCTAAGCTACATTTTTAAATTCCGCAAACTGAACACTTCCCCTCCCGTCGAAGTAGCCCGAGGCGCATTGACCGTCGTCTGTGTCCGCCGCCGCCGCGACGGAACGATGGCCGCCTGCACCATTCCCCCTCTGGTCGCCGACAAAATCCAAGTCGCCCCCGCCAAATTACTCCAGGAAAAGGCAACCACCTGACGAAATTTCACGACGGTAGGGTGAGACTCTGTCGAACCCCAATTCGATTTTAAATATTAGAATTCGACGGAACGCCTCCGTGTTTCGTGGTGGAACATGAGTTAAAAAACTCCAGCTTTTGGTATTCTTGTCAATAAAACATACTTGACAAATCGGCCCGCGATACGCGTTTTGATCAATGTTTGCAGGCCAATCGAGTTAAGAAAATTCTGCTCACCATGCGTTGTACGATTTACTCCCTCTCTGCTAAAATACCCCGATGAGCACCAACATGCCCGTCCCGCGCCGGTCACCGAAAACGCGAAGCGTCCTGGAGTGCGGCGGCCCTCCGCCCCTCTTCCCCACCCGCCGCAGGAAAACGCCGAGATCAACCACCCAACAATCCAACCCCGCTACACTTTTCCCGAGTTCCCTTCAGTCCAACCAAGTCAAACCCGGTCAAACCCGGTCAAACCGACATTTTTAATTCACTGATAATGAGCCACTTGCGCAAGCCAAAAACGCTGTTTTTTCGATTTTTCACCGAAAAAGCCCTGGCGACCCGCCAAACCCCATTTGCAATTTCTCCGGGGCGATTTATGGTGAAAACGTTGTCGAATCTCGTTGTAACGCGTGAATTAATTGCTGATTGCTTATGAACTGGCTTGTTTTTGCTTTGATGACCGTCCTTTCCTGGGGGCTTTATGGTATTTTCCTGCACAGCGGCCAAGTCGCCATGCACGACAAAAACGCCCTCTTCAAATCGTTCCTCTTTGTTGGCTTGGCCTATTTTCTGACTGCCGTGCTCGCACCGCTGGCCATCCTGATTACACGCAAAGCCGACTGGAACTTTCCGCCGGCGGGCATGGGGTTGTCGCTCCTGGCCGGCGTGGTTGGCGCGATTGGGGCATTTTGTGTTTTGCTCGCTTTCGGGGCTGGCGGCAAGCCCGGGGTGGTGATGTCCATTGTTTTTGCCGGCGCGCCTCTGATCAACGCTGTCGTGGCCATATACGAGAACCCTCCCGAAGGCGGCTTGGCGGCGATCAAGTGGCCTTTTTATCTGGGAATAGTGATGGCTGCGACCGGGGCCTGTCTGGTGACATTTTTCAAACCGCCGGCCGGCCACGCCAAAGCTCCCGCGCCCGCTGCCAGCGTCGCGCCCTCAGGCATGATAAAGCAGTCGCCCCAAAGTTGATGACCGGCGAAGTTCCCCATCGCCCGGCTGTCGCTGCTCGTCAACTCCAGCAATTGCGCCAATTGTTGGCTGAAATATTGCCGCGCAATACTTTCTATCAGCAAAAATACGCCAAGTTGGACCCCGCTGTGGCCAGTCTCGAGGATTTTTCGCAACGTTTCCCATTCACCACCAAGGAGGAGTTGGCCGCAAACCAGCGCGCCTTCCCGCCTTTCGGCCATAATCTCACTTATCCGCTGCAAACCTACACCCACTTCCACCAAACCAGCGGAACTTGCAATGTGCCGGTGCGCTGGCTGGATACTCCGGAGAGTTGGGCGTGGATGGTGGAAAACTGGAAGGAAGTATACCGGGCCGCTGGAGTCGGCGCGGGCGAGCGGGCTTATTTTGCATTTTCATTCGGCCCCTTTATTGGCTTCTGGCTGGCCTTCGAAGCCGCCCAGCAGTTGCAATGCTTGTGCATCCCCGGAGGAAGCCTCAGCAGCCCGGGACGCTTGCGCGCCCTGTGTGAAAACAAGGCCACCGTGCTTTGCTGCACCCCAAGTTATGCCGTCCGTCTGGCTGAAGTCGCCGCGGAGGAAAAAATCGATCTGCACAGTTGCGCGGTGCGAGCCATCATCGTGGCCGGCGAGCCCGGAGGCAGCATCCCCGCCACCCGCCAGCGACTGGAACAACTTTGGCCGGGCGCGCATATTTTTGATCATCACGGAATGACTGAAACGGGGCCGGTGACGTTCCAATGTCCTGCCCAGCCCGGCCTGCTGCATGTTATGGAAGCGGCCATGATTGCGGAGATCATTGGCCCTGACGGTAAGACTGCGCCGGCGGGCCAGCCGGGTGAGTTGGTATTGACTACTTTGGGCCGGACGGGCTCGCCCGTGTTGCGCTACCGTACCGGCGACCTCGTGCGTGGCGTTCATTTTGAAGACAGTCCTTGTGCCTGTGGCCGGCACGACTTGGGGTTGCAGGGGGGAATTCTGGGGCGGACCGACGAAATGGTGATTGTTCGCGGAGTAAACATTTATCCCACAGCCGTTGAAGAAGTGGTGCGCGGCTTTGCCGAAGTGGCCGAATATGAGGTGCGGGTGGATCAGTCAAATAGCCTGACGGAGCTATTCCTGCGGATTGAGCCCCGCCCCGAATGCGCCGATGCCGCCGCGCTGCTTGAGCGCGTGCAAGGCGCGTTGCAGGCCGCCTTCCACTTGCGTGTCCCCACCACGCTGGCCAAGCCCGGCAGCCTGCCCCGATTCGAGATGAAGGCCAAACGATGGAAATTCGGGTTTGTGTCCGGTGGCGAAGTATCTTAGCCTTGTCGCCATGAAATTCGGCATAAACACATTTTTATTCACTTCTCCCTTCACTACCAAAAGCACCAGGCTTTTTCCCCAGTTTAAAAAATGGGGTTTTGACAGCATTGAGATCCCCATCGAAGATCCGTCGCACATTGATCCCGCCCGAGTCAAACAGGAGTTGGACAAGCAAGGGCTGGTTTGTGGCTCGATCTGCGCCTGCCTGGGCCCCGACCGGGATTTTCGCGGCACGCCGGAGCAGCAGAAAAACTCCATGCAGTACATGAAAAAAGTGATTGACCAAATGGTAATCTTGGACTGCCCGGTTCTCGTCGGACCGGTTTACTCGTCGGTCGGGCGGGCCGATGCCGTGCCGCCCAAGGAATATAAAAAGCAGTGGCAGACTGTGGTCAAGAATCTCAAGGAGATTTGCAAATACGCCGAATCCAGGGGGAAGGTCATCTGCATGGAGCCGCTCAACCGCTTTGAATCGGATTTCATCAACACCTGCGACCAGGCCCTCAAAATGATCGCCGCTGTCAACAGCCCGGCCCTTAAAATTCATCTTGACACATTTCACATGAACATCTAGGAGAAAAACCAGGCTGCCGCCATTCGCAAGGCCGGCAAAAAGCTCGGCCATTTCCACGCTTGCGGCAGTGACCGCGGCACACCGGGAGGCGACCACATCGATTGGAAAGGCATCGCTGCGGCGCTGAAACAAGTGGGCTACAAGAATGATGTCGTCATCGAGTCTTTCACCACCGACGTCAAAGTGATTGCGCGGGCCGCGGCCATCTGGCGGCGCATCGAACCCACCCGCAACGAAATTGCCGTCAAAGGCGTCAAGTTTCTCCGTCAAACCCTGGCCGCGTAAGCTGTTATGAAAAAAACATTGGTGACAGCCGGCTTGCTCCTGCTGATGGCGCAAGCCGTCAGCCTGAAGGCAGAGGAGGGATTTGCCAGCATGTTCAACGGCACGGACCTGACCGGCTGGGACGGCGTCCGCGAGCTTTGGTCGGTCAAAGACGGCGCGATTGTCGGAAGCACCGTGGCCAACCCGGCGAAGGAAAACACTTTCCTGGTTTGGACCAACGGGCAACCGGCGGATTTCGAGATGCGTTGCTCCTTCAAGATCAAGCCGGGCAGCGCCGCCGGCTTTGCCAATTCCGGCATTCAATACCGCAGCAAAGTCGTCAAGCCCTCCTATTGGGTCGTGGCCGGTTATCAGGCCGATATGGAAGCCGGCCCGAATTATACTGGCGGCTTGTATGAGGAAAAAGGCCGCGGCATCCTGGCCAAACGCGGCGAAAAAGTTCTGATCCATGCCGACGGCAAACTGGAAGTGACCGGCTCCCTCGGTGATTCCGCCAAGCTGGAAGATGAGATTCGAAAGGGCGAGTGGAACGATTATGTGGTTATCGCCCGGGGCAACCATCTCCAACAATTCATCAACGGCAAAGCAATGATTGACGTTATCGATGAACAGAAGGACAAAGCTGCCTTCTCCGGGGTAATTGCCCTGCAATTGCACGCCGGTCCTCCCATGGTGGTGGAGTTCAAAGACCTCCGGATTAAGGAACTGAAATGATCACGCGATTGTCTTGCTGCCTCGCAGCCGTCGTGCTGGCCGTCGTTGTGTTGTGCTCCTGCGCCAGCGTCGCCTCGCCTGCCCGGAAGATCGTCTTTGTCGCCGGCACGCCCAGTCATGGCCACGGCGAGCATGAATACCGGGCTGGGTGTTTGCTCCTGCAAAAATGCCTGGCGAATATTCCCGCGGTGCAAACCGTCGTCTATTCCAATGGCTGGCCGGCCGACCCGGCTGCGTTTGCCGGCGCGGATGCCATCGTGCTGTCGATGGATGGCAGCGAGGGATACGACCTTCTTAAGGATGATCACCTCCAGCAACTGGGCGCGCTGATGAATAAAGGCGTCGGACTGGCCTGCATCCATTGGGCCGTCGAACCCATCCGTGAAAAGGGCGAGAAAGAATTGGTGGAATGGCTGGGCGGCGCCTTTGAGGTGAATTGGTCAGTCAATCCTATTTGGGACGCCGATTTTACAACGCTGCCGCAACACCCGGTCACTCGAGGAGTAAAACCATTTCGCATTGTGGATGAGTGGTATTTCCACCTGCGATTCCAAGATGGTATGAAAGGCGTGACGCCTCTCCTCGCCGCCGTTGCGCCCTCCAGCACGATGGAGCGTCCTGACGGTGCGCATTCCGGCAACCCGGCCGTGCGCCAGGCCGTGATGAATCACGAACCGCAGACGGTGGCTTGGGCATACGAGCGCCCCGGCGGCGGACGCGGCTTTGGTTTTAGCGGCGCTCATTACCACAAGAATTGGGGCAATGATGATTTCCGCAAGTTGGTGTTGAATGGTCTCCTCTGGACCGCCCACGTCGAAGTTCCACCCAACGGAGTGGAGAGTAAAATTTCAGCCGAAGACCTCGCCCAAAACCTCGACGTCAAAGGCCGAAAAAAGTGAATGGAAAGTCGGCGATCAATTTGATGTAGCGTCGAGCCTGTGGCGATTTGCTTGACACTGCTACCAGAGCCTTCGCTCAGCTATTTTTGGTAGGAACGCCTCGCCGAGGCGTCCGGGGAGGCCGCTCGGCAGTGCAGCGCCCCGCCCGTGGCTCGAAATCGTCTTACTTCTTGACTTGTCTTCCGTAGCCGTCCTTGGGTTTGCCGCTGTCATCCAGCTTGTCGCAGGCCCAGAGCAATCCGCGGGTGACCAGATCGAGATATGTCGGGCTGGCCATCGTGACGTCATCGTGGCCGAGCGTGGTTCCGAAGACGCGTGCCTTGCCGTAAGTATTGGCCCAAACACAGCAATTCTCGCTGTTCGTCACGCCGATGCCTTTGGCCAGCGGAACGCAATTCGGCCAGACTTTGACTATGCGATACAATTCGTCCTTCGAGGGGTCTTGCCAGGTTTCAGGGAAGCCCTTCATGATGGGGTGTTCGGGATTGATGTTGATCACCTTGAAAGACCGCCCGACCTCATGATTGTACGAACTGACTCCCAGGCATTTGCGCCATTCATCCGTTGACGCTTTGCGATAGCTATGAATGGTGCAATGAATGACCACCGCCGGAACACCATCAAAATGCTCTTTGGCGATATGATTGACAAAATCGGAATTGGTGACGTCGCCAAAGCATTCGTTATGCACCACAATATCGTAGCCCTTGGCCCAGTCCTTCTTGTCATAAATAGTCATGCGGTGGTCGCGTATCACCCCGCCGGCCGAACTGCCGCCTTCGTAATGAATGGTCCACTCCACGTTGGCGCGGGCGCTGATGCCCTCGGTCAGTATTTTCAGTTGCGTGCCATAATCGTGGCAGCAGCCGCCGGTGAGCAAAAGGGCGCGGATTGGCTCGACTGCGCGGACCGAGCTGGCGGCGATCAGAATTAATATGGCGAAACCAAGTTCCTTAAAGGAAGAACGAAGCGTAGTGTAGAATTTCATTTTAGACGTCGCAGAGCTTAACGGCTTTGCTCAAAGAGGCAACCTTATCTTTAAGGGGAACAAACTCGTGCCCGACATATCCCTTGTAACCGGTTTCCAAGATCGTCGTCATGATTGGCGCATAATTGAGTTCCTGGCTTTCATCAATTTCATTGCGGCCCGGAATGCCGGCGGTGTGATAGTGGGCGATCCAGGGATGATGCTGGCGAATGTGCGAAATGATGTCGCCATGCATGATTTGCACATGATAGATGTCAAACAATACTTTCATGCGCTCGGAGCTGATCTGTTTGCAAATATCCACCGCTGCATCGATGTTGTCGCAAAAATAATCCGGGTGCCCCTTCATGTCGATGTGGACGCGCGAATTGAGCATCTCAAGACACAGCGTGACTTTCTTCTTTTCAGCGTAGCCGACAATCTTTTTCAATCCCTCCACCATATTTTGCGTGGCCGCTTCAGTGGATTGCCCATTGCGGAAACCGGAGAACGTAATGACTTTTTCAAAACCGGCGGCAGCGGTTTGATCAATGCGAGTGCGCAATGTATTAATGCATTCCTCATGCTGGCTTTGCTGCGCGAAGCCAGTTCTCCATCCGTGGCTGGGCGTCATGGCGCAAGCCAGCCCGCGCTTCGTCAATTCCGGCCAAAATTCCGGCGCCACCAATTCGACCGAGGCCATGCCCAAGTCGGACGCGTGGCCGGCCAGCTCTGGCGGCGTCATCGGATTGAAACACCAAAAAATGACGGACTGTCGAATGCGGCCGTTTTTGACTTTGTATAGCCCCTCTTCACTTTTCTCCTGCGCCAGAGCGCTCAGCCCCGAGGCGCTCAGCGCCAGCGCGCCGACTCCCAATCGTTGCATCAGGCTGCGTCGGGTGAAACCGTGGTTCTCACGAATTTGATCAATGCTATTCATAAGGGGAATATACTTCGGGCCGCTCCCCTTGGACAGAAGTTTCAACGCCGCCAAACGTGCCGTTGGGGCCGGGGTGGGCCCGGTGGACCGTTTGGCCAATCGGGATTCTGGCGTTATTTTAACACTGCTCCGCCGATTTCCCCCCTGACATGCGCTGACTCTGGTGCGGCCAAGGGTTGCGGCTCTTCATTGAATAATCTGCGTATGGCCGGATGGGTCAGCATCCGGTACTGCCACAACGTTACCAGTAATACCATTATGAGCGGCAGCGACATCCAATTGGCGGGAGCGCTCAAAAGTTGTTGGTCGAAAAAAATCGCAGCCGCTGACGTCGGTTGACTGTAAAGACAAATGCAAAGCGCGACGGACAAAGTGATGATGCCATACCACGTAAACAGCAGGGCGCAGGTGCGCCAAATTCGCGAATACCGCCGCAGACCGGCAAAAATCCCGATGCCCAAAATCCCAAAGTTGAAGCGAAATGTCCCTCTGACAGCATGGCTGATCATCTCGATGAGCGCAATCAAGCCGACAAACAAGAAAACATAGGAAACCGCTGAAAGCGTATTTCGAGGTCGTCGTTGATGTCTCATAATATTTTTATCTCCTCACTTAATGTTGAACCAACAAAGATTTCGTTTTTAGACCCTTCAGGTTTAGATGCAAGCGAAATCAACAAAAAACAAAAACCTCGAGCCTGGCGAACTCGCCCTATCTTCCCGACTTCGCCGCGGCTGCGACGGACGGCGACATGATTCTCACCCCGTCTGTCATAGCGGCATGGGCAACAGGCTCGCCGCGGGTATCGCGGTGAAACGCTTCACGTCCACTAAACGGCTCCTCTCGATGGGCGACAGCAAATGCCGGATAACCGGAATATTTTTCCACCCAACGGCGGTGGCGAACTGTTGGGAGTTGGGGTGCGGGCAGGGCAGGAAGGGCCACGCTGCGGAGAGATGGCGTGCTGTCCGCGTCCTCCCGTCCGATGAACGCAAACAGCGGCGGATCAATTGCCGGCGCGCTTTGCGCCGCGATGGAAGAAGACCGCTCCCGGGGTGGAACTTGCCCAGTCGCCGCGGCGGCAATGATCGCGGCCCGGCCCGGTCCAAGGTTCAGCACCTTTTTATCCGTGATTGAGTAATTATTGACAGCCACGCTTTTGATAAAAACCGACGCGGCCTGGCTGGCGGAGATAGCGTAATTGGGGAGGTTCTGGTTGAGAAAATTGCCCTCGCTGACGAAAGTAAACCATCCGGGCGGAAATCCCAAATCGGAATCAGCGCCAATGCGGTGATGATTGAAGGTCAAGCCGGATGCGGCCAAACCCACGCCCGGTGGTAGCGGCGCCCAACCGGAATACGACAAGGCAATCCTCCACGAAACCCAAGCCGGCCCCCAGACGTTGTCCGGCACCCACACCCAGCCCAAGTGGCTGTTCTTTGACCAGCGCCCATAATGAAAAGCGGCCCAACCCCACGAATAGCCGGACTGCCAATACCATCCATTGTCAGTATAAAGCCATTGGCCTTGATCCACATAAGGACGCCAATCGGAATTCAGTGTGGCGGTAGTCGGTTGCCAGCAAAGCCCATAATCGGGCGCTTGCGTCCAGGCGCCATAGGGAGCCAACGCTTTGTAGAACAGGCTGACATTCGTCGTTTCACCCACCGGTGCGCTCGGGATCGGCGTCTCAGCCGAAGCAGTGGCGGCATTCTCAGGAAGGTCAGATGGTTGTTGCTTATACAACGCAGCAATGACAATTTGGGAAATCCCCAAATCAGCGAGGTACAAAATTTCTTCGGCGGTGGGCGAATAAGTTTGCCCGGCGTTACGAACGAAGGCCAGGATGACATTTTCATCCACGTGAGCCCGGGCCATTCGGATGATTTCCGCTAATGCGGGCGACAAATTCGCCGGTAATTCTGGGCCGCCCGCCGATTCAATGGTGGCGTTTGCCGGACTGTCAGTGGAAACGGACGTCGAACCGGAAAGGGTGGTTGTGGTGGAATCCACCCGGGAAAAAGCGCCCAGAAGAAGAATGGCCAATGCTCCTATGGCAAGCAAGATTACCGAATTTCTTGGGATGGGCGCGTTCATCTCGATTTAAATAGACGGGCTAGCCGTGAAAGTCTTCAAAAGAAAGACCGAAATCGCAGCGGGCCGCCCTTCTTCGATGCTCCTCGAATAGAAGAGCATGTTAAGCGATAAATTGCTTGGTTGCGGGCGTTCCTCTCTTTATAGTGGCCGAGTATGGTCCATGTCGGTATTGGTTATGATGTGCATCCACTGGTAACAGGCCGCAAGCTCGTACTGGGAGGGGTGGAAATTCCCCACTCTAAAGGGTTGGATGGACATTCCGATGCGGATGTTCTAATGCACGCCATTTGTGATGCTCTCCTGGGCGCGCTCGGTGAAGGCGATATTGGCGAATTCTTCCCCAATACCGATCCACGCTGGCGCGGGGTGGCGAGCAAAGTCTTTTTGCAGGAGGCCGCCCGTCAGGTCGTTTTCCGCAACGGCCGGATTTTAAACATCGATGCCAGCATTATCGCCCAGCAACCCAAAGTGATGCCTCACTCGGCCGCCATGAAAATAAACATCGCGCTGGCCTTGGGAATCCCGGCCAAGCGCATCGGCATCAAAGCCACGACCAATGAGCATCTGGGCTTCATCGGGCGCGAAGAGGGCATCGCTGCGATGGCGGTAGCGGGCGTTGACCTGCCGGAAGGAGATTGATGCCGAAAGCCGAAATTAGTTGGAAACGCACCACGCCGGAGGGCGAAATCCTCCAGTGCTACGCCCAGCACGTCGGCAAACAATGGATTTTTTATCAGCGCGAAAAACGATTCGATCAATGGGCCCAGGTAGAGTATCCTCCATTGGAAGATTGGCTGGCCTTGCTGGATTCTGTGCAACGGCGCATCAACCGACAGTTGCTCCGCCCGGAAGCGGAGGTGCGCCTGCGCAAAATTATTTTGGAACGATTTCCTGGAACGAACAAGGAGCAACTTGATCCCAAGAAACAGCCGGGTTAAGCCTGACCATGACTTTAAAGATGAAACGAAAACCGCTTATTCTGATAACTCCCAGCACCGCCCAAAAAGGTGTCGAGTTCGCAGATTCGTCCATCAGCCTGTCCAATCGCTATTCCGATGCCGTTATCGCGGCCGGCGGATTGCCCCAAATTTTTCCCTCGACAACTTCGCGCGCTGTCATTGCCGAGTCGGTGCAAAGGTGCGATGGCGTGATGATGACCGGTGGGGACGACGTTGATCCAAAACTCTATGCCAAGGATCTGCCGGAAGAACTGGCCAAACTCGTTGGGCCGTTGGAACCGGAACGGGATATCTGGGAAAAAGACGTCCTATCGGAAGTGTTTGCGCAACGCAAGCCGTTGCTCGGAATTTGCCGCGGCCACCAAATGCTTAATGTGGCGCTCGGTGGAACTCTGGTGGTGGATATCGCCACCCAACTACCTAACGCCTTGAATCACAGGCGGATGGATCGCCGATCTGACACCGTTCACGACGTCAAAGTTGTGCCGGATTCGCTTTTGGCCAGTCTGACCGGGCAGGAAAGTTTTGCGGTCAACAGCACTCATCACCAAGCCATCGGAAAGGTCGCGGAAAAGTTGCGCGTGGTGGCGCAGAGCCAGGACGGAGTGATCGAGGCCGTTGAATTGAAGGAGGCCGGCGAGTCTCCCTTTCTCTTGACGGTTCAATTTCATCCGGAACGTTTAACGGACAAGAACGCTGTTTTTCAAAAATTATTCAGCGGATTTATCGAAGCTTGCGCCCGCTGGCGCAGGAAAAATTTATGAAAGCCAAAATCATGGTCGTGGACGACGCCGAAGGGATTCGGGACTTGGTGGGAGCCATTCTGCAACGGGCCGGTTACGAGGTGGCGCCAAAAGCCAGCGCCGCGGAGTTGCTGGCTGCCTTCTCCGAACCTCAACCGGCGGTAGTGCTGCTGGACTTGGGGTTGCCGGACGGCGATGGCATGGAATTGTTGCCGCAAATCAAAAAACAATGGCCGGATACCGAAGTGATCATGCTCACCGGCAACGCGACTTACGACAAAGCGGTGGAAGCAACCAAGCTGGGCGCTTATCACTTTCAAGCCAAACCGTTCGATCAAAAGGTGCTGCTGCTGTCAGTCGAGCACGCCCTGGATCACCGGCGCTTGAATCAGGAAGCCAGCGCCTTGCGCGAGGCGGTGGCGACAATGTCCGGCGGCACTTCGCCGATTTTTCAAAGCCCGGCCATGAAATCCGTTGTCCGCACCATCGAACGGGTCGCGCCCAGCGATGTTTCCATTCTCATCACTGGGGAGAGCGGCACCGGCAAGGAAGTCATCGCCGATTTGATCCACAATTTAAGTCCGCGCAGCAAAGGGCCGCTCATAAAAATCAACTGCGCCGCATTGCCCCGCGAATTGATTGAAAGCGAATTATTCGGCTCGGTCAAAGGCGCCTTCACCGGGGCGACGGCCGACCGCGAGGGATTATTCCGCCAGGCGGAAGGGGGGACACTTTTGCTCGATGAAATATCCGAAATGCCTGTTGACACGCAAAGCAAACTGCTTCGCGTCCTCCAGGAAAAGGAAGTGCGGCCCGTGGGCGGAAGAACCAGCTACAAGACCGATTGCCGCATAATCGCCGCCACCAACCGGCCCACCGACGAAGCGATCAAGGCGGGCAAATTGCGCGAGGACCTTTTTTATCGCATCAGCGCCATTTCCGTTCATCTCGCCCCCTTGCGCGACCGGCGGGAGGATATTCTGCCGCTGGCCACGGCTTTTTTGAAACGGTTCGATGCCCAGGCGGGCCGGAACATCGGCGGCTTTTCCGATGCCGCCCGCGAAGCATTGCGCTCCTTCGACTGGCCGGGCAACGTCCGGCAGTTGCAGAATGAAATCCAGCGCGCCGTTTTGATGTGCGAAGGCGCCAACGTGGAGGAGAAGGATTTGTCCATCATGGCCACGCCCCATTCCAAGGAAAACCCCGACCTGACGCTGATGGAAGCCATGGAACGGAACACCATTTTGCAGATGCTCAAGGACACCAACGGCAACAAGCTGGAAACGGCCAAGCGATTGGGCATCGGTCGTCAGACGCTTTACAACAAAATTAAAATGTACAGCATCGAGGCCTGATACCAGCCCGACATTATAAGGTTCTGCAGAACTCTCTCCTTGGTCGAGTTTTCACATCGATTTGTGGGCGCAATAACCCGATAAATTCATAAATTGCTTATATTCAATGAATTAAGAAAGTATTAAATATAACAACATTTTTGTTGCTTTTTGTGATAAATAAAGCAACACTCTTGTTGTTATGAATAGCGACGTCAATTTACCAAGACAAACCAGAAGCCTAGTCGGTCAAATTCCCGACCCGGATGAGCTCTACGGGCGAGAAGACTTCATCAATAATGTTTGGCGGCTAATTGAAGGAAATAATATCCTGCTGCTTGCGCCACGGCGATTTGGCAAAAGCGGAGTGATGCGGCATTTGTTGCTGCGCCCCCGAACCAATTATCTGCCGCTTTCGTTTGAGTTGGAAGATGTGGATTCACCCGAAGAATTTGTCTGGCGCGTCACTCGCGAACTCTTAAAGCACGATACTTTGCAGTCGTTATTGAGCGAGGCAAAGCGACTGCCCAAGGCTTTGGCAGGATGGGTAAAGACTAATTTTGACGAAGCCGAATTTGAAGGGGCGAAGATTAAATTCAAAGCGGACATCAAAGAGGATTGGCGCGAGGCAGCGAAACGGATGTTGATAGAGTTGGAAAAGGCGGACAAGACGATTGTCTTTCTCTTCGACGAATTTCCGGCCATGCTCGACCGCCTTATCGAAAAACAAGGCGAACCGGTTGCACGCGATTTTCTGGCCTGGTTCCGAACAGTCCGAATGGAACAAAAGGACATTCTCCGTC
>Ga0182030_10004022_pt1 | contig 31346 bp, 30 predicted proteins | sample 812S3MmetaG_FD_121299 | JGI IMG/M metagenome (GOLD analysis project Ga0182030, IMG submission 121299) | Permafrost microbial communities from Stordalen Mire, Sweden - 812S3M metaG (Illumina Assembly) | ecosystem: Environmental > Terrestrial > Soil > Wetlands > Permafrost | place: Sweden...
CTGCGGAAACGGAGCCCTTCCGTCCCGCGCTTTCCTCCAACGGAGGCTTTCGGGCGCCGGCCCCGCGCGGCGGCGACCTGATCACCCGTTTGGGGGCCGACGACCGAAACCCTTCACGATTCCCGCCGTCGCAGGCTTGGCGCGACAAAACCGTCTTGTTCCCGCCGTATTATGGTCTCAGCGTTCGCGGTTGAGACTTCGTGGAAGCGCGCTGTTTTTCAGTCATAAAAAGGTTCTTTCTCGTCCGCGTTCAAGCCCGGATTGATCGATGTCAATCCGGATCGACGGCGACCCGCGTAAACAGTCGCTATCTGCCTCGAGCATAGCGAGTTCGCCTATGGCGTCTCTTGAAACTGTCGTCGAACCTATCCTCGCTAGATATCGCCGCGATCCCACTGCGCTTCTGCAGATTTTGCGTGAGACGCAGGAAGCGCTCGACTGGCTGGCGCCGGAAACGCGGCAATTCATCGCGCGGGAGCTGCAAATCCCGCTCACGCGGGTCGAGGCGGTCACGCAATTTTACGCGCATCTCTATGACCAGCCGCGCGGAAAATTCCGCGTTTTGTTTTCCGACAATATCACCGACCGCATGGCCGGCTCCGTGGCGTTGATGGAGCACATGCTCAAGCGCCTGAAGCTTTCACGCGGCGTGGTTTCAATCGATGGGCTGGTCAGCGTCGACACGACGTCCTGCACCGGCATGTGCGACCAGGGACCGGCGCTTCTCGTCAACAATCGCGCCGTTCCGAAACTCACGCCGCGCCGCGTCGACGAAATCTGCGATCTCATCCTGACCGGCGCGCCGCTCGCCGATTGGCCGGCGCATTATTTCGAGGTCGAGGACAATATTCGCCGCGCCGACATGCTGCTCGGCGCCCCCTTCAAACCGGGAGAAGCCATCCGCGCCGCCATCGCCCTGGGGCCCCTCGGCGTGCTCGGCGAGATGCGCAAATCCAACCTGCGCGGACGCGGCGGCGCGGGCTTCACCACCGCCGTGAAATGGGAGGCCTGCCGCAACGCGCCCGAGACTGAGCGCCAAGGGACGGAGCGAGTCGTCGTCTGCAACGCCGACGAAGGCGAACCGGGCACCTTCAAGGACCGCGTGCTCTTGCAGAGCTTTTCCGAGCGGGTCTTCGAGGGCATGGCCATAGCCGCATACGCCATCAGCGCCCGGAAAGGCTTTCTCTATCTGCGCGGCGAATATTTCTACCTGCTCGCGCCGCTGGAAGCCAGGCTCGCCGACATGCGTCGCGAAAACCTGCTTGGCGCAGGGATTTGCGGGGTTGAGACTTTCGATTTCGACATCGAAATTCACCTTGGCGCCGGTGCCTATATTTGCGGCGAGGAAACCGCGCTGATCGAGTCGCTCGAAGGCAAGCCGGGGCGCCCGCGCATAAGACCGCCCTTCCCCGTCACCCATGGCTATCTCGGCCATCCCACGGTGGTCAACAATGTCGAGACCCTGTGCAAGGCGACCGAGGTGGTCATCCGGGGGGGCGCGGACTATGCCGGACACGGCACCAGGGAATCGACGGGGACGAAGATCCTTTCGATCTCCGGCGATTGCGAACGCCCCGGCCTTTACGAATATCCGTTCGGCGTGCGCATTCTGCAAATTCTCGCCGATTGCGGCGCGCATGACGCAATGGCCGTGCAGGTCAGCGGCGCCGCGGGAACCTGCCTGTCGCGCCAGGAATTCGGTCGTCGCATCGCCTTCGAGGACGTGGCGACCGCCGGCTCCTTCATGGTCTTTGGCCGGGATCGCGACCTCTTCGACGCCGTGCGGAATTTCGCGCATTTCTTCGAGCATGAATCCTGCGGCTTCTGCACGCCCTGCCGGGTCGGCACGGCGCTTGTCGCGCGCATCGTCGACAAGATCGCCGAGGGTCATGGCGCCCGTTACGAATTCAACGAGCTGGCGCGGCTGCACGAAATCCTGCGTCGGATGAGCCATTGCGGCCTCGGGCAAACCGCAACCAGCGCCCTTCATAACATCATGCACAAGTTCCCGGCTGTGTTCGAGCGCCGTCTCATATCCAAGGATTTCGAACCCGGATTCGATCTCGACGCGTCGCTGGAAAAGGCGCGCGAAATCGCGGGACGCGAAGATTCATCCGCGCATCTGGGAGTCGAGGCATGACGGAAATCGCCAACCAGATCAGCATCGACGGCGAAAAGATCGAATTCGAACCGGGCCAGACGATCCTCACCGCGGCGCTCGCAGCTAACGTCTTCATTCCGCATCTCTGCGCCCATCCGGAATTCGAGCCGCATGGCTCCTGCAAGCTCTGTTCGGTGGTCGTCAACGGCCGCAATGTCTCGGCCTGCACCGTCGTCGCCATGCCCGGCCAGGAGGTGCAAAGCAATACGCCGGAGCTGAATGGGCGCCGCCGCGTGCTGCTGCAGATGCTGTTCGTCGAGGGCAATCACTTCTGCCCCGGTTGCGAGAAGAGCGGCAATTGCCAGCTGCAGGCGCTCGCCTACGACCTCGAAATGCTCAATCCGCATTTCCCGCATTTTTTTCCCGACCGGAAGGTCGACGCCTCGCACCCCGAAATTTTCCTCGATCTCAACCGCTGCATCCTATGCGAGCTTTGCGTGCGCGCCAGCCACGAGATGGACGGCAAGGACGTCTTCGCCCTCGCCGGCCGCGGACGGGCGTCGCATATAATGGTCAACTCGCCCTCTGGCCTGCTCGGCGATGCCGATCTGGCGCTGACCGACAGGGCGGCGCATATCTGTCCGGTCGGCGCAATCCTGCCGAAGGAAGTCGGCTATGCCGTGCCGATCGGCAGACGCATCTACGATGTCGAGCCGATCAGCGATGTCGCCGCCCACATGCATCCTGAATTCCTTTTGGGGAACAAGTGAGATGAACGCTCCTGTCCCTCCCCCCGCCGCCGCAGCCAAAAAGCTCAAGATCGCCACGACTTCGCTTTGCGGCTGCTTCGGCTGCCACATGTCGCTGCTCGACATCGACGAGCGCCTGCTGGAGCTGGTGAAACTCGCCGAGTTCGACCGTTCGCCGATCACCGACATCAAGCATTTCGGTCCCTGCGACATCGGGCTGGTGGAAGGCGGCGTCTGCAATTCGGAAAACGTGCATGTGCTCAGGGAAATGCGCGCCCATTGCAAGGTGCTGGTCGCCGTCGGCGCCTGCGCCATCAATGGCGGGCTGCCGGCCGAGCGAAACCATCTCGACGTCGGGGAGATGCTGAAGAAAGTCTATGGCGACATGCCCGGCCTGCAGTCGAAAGTCCCCAACGATCCCGAACTGCCGCTGCTGCTCGACAAGGTCTATCCGATCAACGAAATCGTCCGCGTCGATTATTTCATTCCGGGCTGCCCGCCCTCCGGCGACACCTTGTGGAAATATCTCACGGACCTGATCGGAGGGCGCCAGCCGCGCCTCGAATATCAACTCCTGCGTTTCGATTGAGGTCCTGATGTCCAACCTTGAAACCGCCGAAGCGCCGACAAAACTCCGTCGCATCGCCATCGATCCCGTCACGCGCGTGGAAGGCCACGGCAAGGTGACGATCCTGCTCGACGACGCCAACAAAATCCATCAAGTCCGCCTGCATGTCGTGGAATTCCGGGGCTTCGAGGCCTTCATCGAGGGCCGTCCCTATTGGGAGGTTCCGGTGATGGTGCAGCGGCTGTGCGGCATCTGTCCGGTCAGCCACCAACTCGCCGCAGTCAAGGCGATGGACGCGATCGCCGGCTATTCCACGCTGACGCCATCGGCCGAAAAATTGCGGCGGCTCATGCATTACGGCCAGATCCTGCAATCGCACGCCGTGCATTTCTTCCATCTCGCCTCGCCCGACCTGCTGCTCGGTTTCGACAGCGAGCCGACCCGCCGCAATATTGTCGGCGTCGCCGCCGACTATCCCGAAATCGCCAGGCAAGGCGTTCTCCTGCGCAAATTTGGGCAGGAAGTGATCCGCCACACCGCGGGCAAGCGCATTCACGGCACGGGCGCCATTCCCGGCGGCGTCAACAAGACGCTGACGTCGGGAGAACGCGAGGAGATGCGGCGCGACATCGACCAGATGATCTCCTGGGCGCGCGACGCCGTCAGAATGGTGGAAAAGCTGCATGCGACCAATCCGGACTTCTTCAACAGGTTCGGCGAATTCCGATCGAGCATGATGGGCCTCGTCGACGAGCGCGGCGCGATGGACCTCTACCACGGTGGCCTGCGCGCGCTGGACGCCGATGGAAACGCGATTTTCGACCATGTGGATTACGAGACCTACCAGGACGTACTGCAGGAGGACGTGAAACCCTGGAGCTACATGAAATTCCCGCATATCAAGGCGCTCGGCGCGGCAAAGGGCTGGTACAAGGTCGGCCCGCTGGCGCGCGTGCAAAATTGCGATTTCATCCCGACCGAGTTGGCCGAAGCCGAACGGAAAATTTTCATGGCGCTGGGCGGCGGCAAGCCCTCGCATGGCACATTGCTGTTCCATTGGGCGCGCATGATCGAGGCCTTGCATGCGGCCGAGACCATCCGCGACCTGCTCGATGATTCCGACATCACCGGAAGCGATCTTATGGCGGACAGAGGCGAGCGCAAGGACGAGGCTTTCGGGGTGATCGAGGCGCCGCGTGGGACCCTGTTCCATCATTATCGCGTCGGCGCGGACGACCTCGTGACCTATTGCAACCTCATCGTCTCCACCACCAGCAACAACCAGGCGATGAACGAGGCGATCCGCAGCGTGGCCACGCAATATCTTGATGGCCAGGAGATCACCGAGGGATTGCTCAACCATATCGAAGTCGCTATCCGCGCCTACGATCCCTGCCTGTCGTGCGCCACCCACGCCATTGGACAGATGCCGCTGGAAGTGGATCTGGTCGACGCCGGGGGTGCGCTGCTCAGCCGGGGCAGAAAGAATTTCGCGGAGGCTTGATGCAGCTTGTCGTCTTCGGCTGGGGCAATGTTTCGCGCGGCGATGACGGCGTCGGGCCGCTGCTGCTGTCGCGCATCGAAAAGGCCCGCTGGGATGACGCCACAACGATTGAAGACTGGCAGCTGCAGCTCGAACACGCGCTCGATCTCGAAGGCGCCGAACTCGCGCTGTTCCTCGACGCGGGGATCGGCACGCCCGCGCCCTTTTCCTTTCGCGAAATTTTCCCGCGCGAGGGCATGACCCATACGAGCCACGCCCTGCCGCCGGAATCGGTGCTGGCCGTATATCGAAAAGTCACGGGCAAAGCGCCGCCGCCGGCCTTCCTGCTCTGCGTTCGCGGCGACACATTCGAACTTGGCGAAGGCCTCAGCGAGGACGCCGAGGAGCGGTGTGAGATCGCCTGGGCCTTTCTCCAGCATCTGGACCAGGAACGAAGTCTCGAGGCCTGGCGCGGGGCGGCAGCGGCGCTGGCGGTTGAAAGCAGCCAGCCGGCGCTCGACTTCACGAAGAAATAGATATTGCGCGGTTGTTTTATTTTTTGCTCGTTACTTGAAAAAAATCCTCAACAAACGGCTCTACTGAAACCACTCTTGACTTCCCTTTCGTTAGACATATGATCAGCATCATAGAGTGCTTTCGCTCGACTCACGAAGATCAGCGGCGCGAGGCGGGTTATATTTTTCAGGGACTAAGATGAAAACGCAATTTTAGAATTCGACGCCGACAACCAGTCGGGCGCGCTGGCGGGAAATATCCGACTGGTTGTAAAGCGCCAGGGTATTGACCGATGCATTGGCCGGGCGACCCGCGACTTGCGACGACCACGCGGCGGCAAGAAACACTTTCGGCGTAATTTGAGCGATGAACGTCGGGCCGAGATAGGTTCCAGACCCCGCCCGGCTGGCGAAGCCAAGCGAATTGTAGACCTCGTAATGTTCGATCTCGCCGCCGATCGCATATTTCGAGGTGAGTCTGTAGGTCAAGGCGCCGGTTAGCCCGAAAAGGGAATATTGGCTTATGCCAGCCCCCACTTCATTGTCGACTTCCGGCGAGTAGACGAGATTAGCGCCGGCATAGAGCTTTTTCTCGATCAGTTCGGAATCGAGATAAACGCGAGTCGCGGCCACGAAATTGCGTGAATGGGCGCCGATGACCGGATCGGTCCGATCGAACTCCGGCTCGATGGAGACCGCAAGACCGAAGGGCGCATCGACGCCTCGCCGCAGAAAAATATATTTAGGCGTGACGGATACGCCGGAAAACGTGGTCTGGCTGAGATTAGACAGTCCGGCAACGTTGCTCATCGTCTGCGCAACGCCGTGCAGGTTCAGTTCGTAGCCAAATCGGTTGGTCTGCGCCGCTTCGTATGTCGCCGTCTGCGTCACCGCGCCATAGCGCCCGCCTCCCTGCTTGCCGATCCCGGCAGACGTCGTGAATTCCGCCTCTCTGCCGCCAGGCTCGCCAACATCGGTTCCCTCGGTGAAGCCGAATATGTGTTTTGTCTCGAATTCATCCGCCGAATTTTCCTCGCCCTCAAGCGCGGAGGGCATTTCCTTGGCGAGTTTCGATTCGGGGGAATCATGCGCCTGCGCTGCGCCGGCGCCGGTGAAACAGCAGGCCAAGACCAAAATCTGCAGCAAAGCGCAGCGATATATTTTGCGAGTCCCGGCCAAAACGATTCCCCATTCATGAAGCCACGCCCTCTTAACACGGCGAAGCATTTTATCGAAAAGGAGTTTCGCCGTTTGAACTTGCGCGGAACCGTCGCCGACGATCGAGTTCATGTCTCGTTCATCGGCAAAGCCTAAGTTTGCGCTCCCCAATCACGAGGAACGCAAATGAAATCCACCGCCAAGAAACTCGTTCTCGTCGCCGCGCTGATCGGCGCGACCTTGACCGGCGCCGAACAGGCCAGCGCCATGCCGCTGGCAAGCGTCTCCGGCGTCTCGCAGTCCGCCCCGATCGAACATATCGGCTGGCGCTGCGGGCCGGGCTGGCACGCCAATCCCTGGGGCCGTTGCGTTCCCAATCGCGGCGGTTTTGGCCCGCGTCGCCGCTTCCGCCGTTGGTGATTTAGCTCCAGCTTCGCGCTTGATGCGTGAGGAGAGAGCCGGCGGCGCCCGCGACGCCGGCTTTTTCATGCGAAGCGCTCGATCCCGAAGGGTTTTGGGTCGGCGAAAGGCTTTTCGCCCGTTATCATTTCCGCGAGAAGGCGGCCGGTGACAGCGGCAAGCGTCAGTCCGTGGTGCTGATGGCCGAAATTGAACCAAAGCCCCTTGTGCCGCGGCGCCTGGCCGATCACCGGCAGCATGTCCGGCAGGCAGGGCCGGCAACCCATCCACGGCTTGGCGTCGAGCCGCCCCGCCAGCGGAAACAGCTTTTTCGCCACGATCTCGCCGGCGTCGACCTGCGTATAATCGGGCGCCGCGTCGCGGCGGGCGAATTCCGCCCCTGTGGTCAGGCGGATTCCCCGCGCCATTGGCGCGAGCAAAAAGCCATTGTCGGCGTCAAGCGCCGGATGTGTCAGCACGGCGCCTTCCTCGGGCGCGAAATGCATGTGGTAGCCCCGCTTGACCGCCAGCGGCGCGCGATAGCCCAGCGGGCCGAGCACGAGGTCCGACCAGGGACCAAGGCAGATGACGACCTCGCGCGCCAGCACCGGCCCCTGCTCCGTCTCGATGCCATAGCCTTCGAAAGCCGGTCGCAGCGTCCTGGCGTCGCCGTGCAGAAAACTGCCGCCGCGCTGCTCGAACAGTTTTTCGTAAGCCCTCGTCAGGGCATGCGGATCGGAAAGCGACGCAGGATCAAGATAATGCACGGCCCCATGCACGCCGCTCAGGCAAGGCTCGACCTTGTTCAGCGCGGCGGCGTCGTAAAAAGCGGTCTTGAGCCCGAAGGGCGCGATCTTTTCCGCCGCCTTGCGCCCTGCGGCGAAGGTCTTCTCGGAGCGGAACAGCTTGAGCCAGCCGGTCTTGCGCAACAGGCCCAGCGCGCCGGCCTCCGACATCAGTTTTTCATGCTCGCTCAGGCTGGCCTCGATCAGCGGCAGCGCCGAGAGAGCGTGAGCATAGGCGCGTTGCGGCGAACTCTCCCACCAGTAGCGCGCGAGCCAGGGCGCGAAATGCGGCAGGTCCGCCAGATGATAGCGCGCTTCATTGGCGCCATTGACCGCATATTTCGCCAGCGCTAGGACATTGCGCGGAAAAAGATAAGGAAAAACCGAGGCGCGTTCGATCAGCCCGGCATTGCCGAAGGAGGTTTCCTCGCCCGGGCCGCGCCGGTCGATCAGGCAGACGCTCCGGCCTCGCGCGGCAATCTGCAGCGCTGTGGCCGTTCCGACAATTCCGGCGCCGAGAACAGCTACGTCGGTCTTCCGCATTGCGCATTCCTCTGGTCTGGGTCAAGGCCGGACCTGTGACTTCCTAGCAACTTGCGCGCCAGTAACGCCTATATGGACGCGCGGCCGACGATCCTGTAGGAGCGGGTCTCAACTTTCCCACCAGGAACCGGCCATGCGCCCGCTGAAAATCGCGCCGTCCATTCTTTCCGCCGATTTCTCGAAACTTGGCGAGGAAATCCGCGCCATTGTCGCCGCCGGCGCCGATGTCGTGCATGTCGACGTGATGGACGGGCATTTCGTTCCGAACATCACCATTGGGCCGGATGTGGTGAAGGCCTTGCGCGGCGCCACCGACAAGATTTTCGACGTGCATCTGATGATCTCGCCCGCCGACCCCTATCTGGAGGCCTTCGCCAAGGCCGGCGCCGACGTCATCACCGTCCACGCCGAGGCCGGGCCGCATCTGCATCGCTCGCTGCAGGCCATCCGGGGCCTCGGCAAGAAGGCCGGCGTCTCGCTCAATCCCGGCACGCCGGAAAGCGTGGTGGATTATGTGCTCGACGATATCGACCTGATCCTCGTCATGAGCGTCAATCCCGGCTTCGGCGGCCAGAAATTCATTCCGTCGTGCCTGGAAAAGCTGCGACGGGTCAAGGCGATGGTTTCCGATCGTCCTGTCGACATCGAGGTCGACGGCGGCGTCACCCCCGACAACGCCATGGATATTGTAGCCGCCGGCGCCAATTGGCTGGTCGCCGGCTCCGCCGTCTTCAAGGGCGGCCCGGACCATTACAAGAAGAACATCGACGCCATCCGCCTTGCCGCGCATCTCGCGCGGGGGGAAGTGGCGTGAGGCGCTAAAAATAATTGTGATACAAAAATTGACGATTCTAGTTATTGTGATACATTATTTATGAAAATTACCTATGATCCGGGCAAGCGTGAACGGACCCTGACTGAGCGCGGGCTTGATTTCATGGCCGCGTCCCATGTGTTCGAAGGGCCGACGTTGACCTTGGAAGATGATCGTTTCGACTATGGCGAGCGGCGCTTCCAAAGCTATGGCGTTCTCAACGGACGTGTGGTGATGCTGGTGTGGACTCCTCGCGGCAAGGCCAGGCACGTCATATCCATGAGGTATTGTCATGAGCGGGAAGCCCAAAAAGTCCGGGATCGACTGGGTTGATCCGGACGATGCGCCGGAATGGACCGAGGACATGTTCGAGCGCGCCGAATTCGCTGTCGGCGGAAAGGTATTGCGTCCCGCGACAGGGACGGTTCGGGGGCCGGGGCGTCCACGCGCGGAAAAGCCGAAGATGCAGGTCTCGGTCCGGCTCGATCAGGACGTTCTCGCGGGTCTGCGGAACACCGGTCCCGGATGGCAGAACCGTATGAATGAGGCGCTGCGCGAATGGCTGTCTCGGTCGCAGGCGACATTGAAGCGCTGACGCATCATCCTGCGAGAAAAGGCTTGCCGCGATTGGATCGATGAGGACGAAGCGCCCGATTTGTCCTCGGCAGACTATCAGGCGCAACTGGACGCTGTCCGCGGCCGTCCCAAATCCGCCGCGCCGAAAATTTCGACGACTATGCGGCTCGACGCCGACCTGGTCGAGCATTTTCACGCCGGTGGTCCCGGGCGGCAGTCGCGCATCAACGCCGCCTTGCGAGCCGCGCTAAAACGCTGACCGCCCAGAGCCAAGCGCCCCCGGCCACTTGTCACGACGACGCCGGGCGTTTAGGGGAAACGGCAATCCCCCGCCGGCAGAAAAAGAGCAAAACATGATCCCCCGCTATTCCCGCCCCGAAATGGTCGCCATCTGGGAGCCGCAGACTCGCTTCAAGATCTGGTTCGAGATCGAGGCCCATGCCTGCGACGCGCTGGCCGAGATCGGCGTGATCCCCAAGGAAAGCGCCAAGAACATTTGGGAAAAGGCCGGAAACGTCACTTTCGACGTCAATCGAATCGACGAGATCGAACGCGTCACCAAGCATGACGTCATCGCCTTCCTGACCCATCTCGCCGAGTTCATCGGACCGGATTCGCGCTTCGTCCACCAGGGCATGACCTCGTCCGACGTGCTCGACACCTGCCTGTCGGTGCAGATGACCCGCGCCGCCGACATACTCATCGCCGACGTCGACGCCCTGCTCGCCGCCATCAAGCGCCGCGCCTTCGAGCACAAGCTCACGCCGACCATCGGCCGCTCGCACGGCATCCACGCGGAACCCGTGACCTTCGGGTTGAAATTGGCCGAGGCCTATGCCGAATTCGCCCGCTGCCGTTCGCGGCTGGTGAACGCCCGCGAGGAAATCGCCACCTGCGCGATATCTGGCGCGGTCGGCACTTTCGCCAATATCGACCCGCGCGTCGAAGAGCACGTCGCGGCAAAAATGGGGCTGAAGCCGGAATCGGTCTCGACCCAGGTCATCCCGCGCGACCGCCACGCCATGTTCTTCGCCACGCTCGGCGTCGTCGCCTCCTGCATCGAGCGCGTCGCCATCGAAATCCGACATCTGCAGCGCACGGAAGTGCTGGAAGCCGAGGAATTCTTCTCGGAGGGCCAGAAGGGCTCCTCCGCCATGCCGCACAAGCGCAACCCCGTGCTCACCGAGAACCTCACGGGTCTCGCGCGGCTGGTGCGCGGCATGGTCACGCCGGCGCTGGAGAATGTGGCGCTGTGGCACGAGCGCGACATTTCGCATTCCTCCGTCGAGCGCATGATCGGCCCCGACGCCACGGTGACGCTGGACTTCGCGCTGGCGCGCCTGACAAATGTCATCGACAAGCTGCTGGTCTATCCGCAAAACATGCAGAAAAACCTCGACCTGCTCGGCGGCCTCGTCCATTCGCAGCGCGTGCTGCTGGCCCTGACGCAAAAGGGCGCCTCGCGCGAGGACGCCTATTCGATGGTGCAACGCAACGCCATGCCGGTCTGGCGCGGCGAAGGCGATTTCCTCGCCCTTCTCAAGAAGGACCCGGACGTCAAGAAATTGATGACAGATGCCGAACTCGAGGAAAAATTCGACCTCGGCTATCACCTCAAACACGTCGACACGATTTTCTCGCGAGTCTTCGGCGCTAGCTGAGGTTTGGAATAAAGCGCGATCCTGGGATCGCGCATATCGTCCTGCGGCACGTGATTCGAGACGCGGCTTCAGCCGCTCACCATGAGGTAGTTTGTTAATTAAATCAGATAAGTAGCGCTCAACCTGAGGCGCGCCTGAAAGGCGCGTCGCGAAGGACCATAGCCCCGTTGCAGACGGGCGTTCCCCGACCGCCCTGTGGCGGTCGGGGCGACTTCACGCGGTGACCGACAGCACCCGCTCGGACTGGACGCGGTGGCCGCGGTTCATCAGGGCGTCCGAAAACCGGCCGGTGCGATCGACGCGGCCGCTGGACAATATGCCCGTCTTGAACCGATCGAAGCAATCCCTGACGCTGCTGACCGCGAAATCGAGAGAATGCATCGCCCGGTCACAATTGGTCTCGTCGGCGGCTTCCGCCAGCCTGAGCATGTCGAAGGCGGTTGCAGTCGCGTGGACGCAGGCGTTCAACTGCGGACCGAGCGACGGAAAGTAGATTCCAACCAGGATTTTCAAATCGACGATATGGCGGTTGATCGCCGCTATGTCGCGCGAATTGTTCTGGTTGACCACCGTCCGGCTCATTTCGTAATGCGCGCGGAAATAGTTGCACAGGTCGAGATAGGTCTCCTCGGCCTTGTGATAGAGTTCTTCGGATTTTTTACTTCGTAACCACAGGCGCTCCCTCGAAACGCTGATAGCGTAAGTGGCCAATGCGGAACTGGCCACGACGAGTATTCCCATTAAAAAGATCGAAGCGAGATTCATTGGACGCCCCTCAACGGATGAGTTCATGCAATTTCAACGAACTAATATAAGCAAGCGTTAATGCTTAATTTTGACCAAGAACACGGTTAACGAAAAGTTAACAACACGACGCACGTCATGTAACTTGCCCAAAGGTGATGCTGCAACGCAATTTAGTATTTGAATTATGCTTAAACTTGGCCTTAAATCTACATGATCACATCAACTATGCGATCTAGTTTTTTGTTCAGGCTTGCTAAAATTGAAAAACCGCTACGGTTCAGGCGCCGTTCAGGCGGAGGCGGCGAGTATTGGCAAATCCGGCGCAGACGATTCCCCCGGCCGGAGAAGGAAACGCCCATGCTCAAGCCATTGCTCGTCGCCGTCGTGCTCGCCTCGACCCTCGCCATGTCCTCTGCCCCCGCAGCGGCCTGGGGCTGGCATCGCCATCATCATTGGCATCATTGCTGGCGCTGCCATCATCGCCACTGGTGATCGTTCAGGCTGGCAAAAAAATCAGGGATTTTTAGCCAGCCGGTCAAAAGCCATCAGCCGGGTGAGCAGGGATTCCATCTCCGCCAGCGGGACCATGTTCGGCCCGTCGGAAAAGGCCTCGTCCGGCCGATCATGCGTCTCGATGAACAGACCCGCGACGCCCACCGCAAGGGCCGCGCGGGCGAGAACCGGCACATATTCGCGCTGGCCGCCGGAAGACCCGCCCTGCCCGCCCGGCTGCTGCACAGAGTGGGTGGCGTCAAAAATCACGGGAGCGCCGATCTGTTCGGCCATCAGCGGCAATCCGCGAAAATCGGTGACCAGCGTATTATAGCCGAAGGAGGCGCCGCGCTCGGTCACGAGAACATTGGCATTGCCGGCGTCGACGATTTTCGCCGCAACATTTTTCATGTCCCAGGGGGCCAGAAATTGCCCCTTCTTGATGTTGACCGGCTTGCCGGTCGCCGCCGCGGCAAGCAGCAGGTCGGTCTGGCGGCAAAGGAAGGCGGGAATCTGCAAGAGATCGACGGCGTCGGCGACAATGGCGCAATGCTCTCTCTCATGCACGTCGGTGACCACGGGCAGGCCGAACTTTTCCTTGATCTCGGAGAAGATTTTCATCGCCGCGTCGAGGCCGATGCCTCGCCGCCCGGAGGCCGAGGTGCGGTTGGCCTTGTCGAAAGAGGATTTGTAGACGAGACCGATCCCGAGCTTTTCGCAGAGTGCGCCGAGCCTTTCCGCCATGAACAGCGCGTGGTCGCGGCTTTCCATGGCGCAGGGGCCGGCGATCAGGGCGAAAGGCAGAGCATTGCCGAAACGCGCGGCGCGCGTCCCCTCGCCGATCGTCACCACAGCCAAGGCCTTGCGCGGTTCGGTCATGAAAGTTCCTTTCAATTCGTCTCGAAGGCCAGGGCGGCGCCGAGGTCTTCACTGTCCCCGGCCAGCAGGCGCCCTGCCTGGATTTTCGTCGCGACGCCCTTTGCATGCAGCACTTTTTCCGTCCAGCCAAGCGACGCGACCTGGAAGGTCAGTCCGCCCAGGCGAAAGCCGCAGTTCGCGGGCGCGGCGCCGCCAAACCGGAACGCAAAGGCCGCCGGGGTCAGAACGAGGAGACGCTGTCCGCCGAGGTCAATCTCAAGTCCGGCCGAGGTCGCCAGCATCGCCCGCTGTCCCGTGACTTTCGACAGTAATTCCGCATGATCGGCTGGATCGTCAGCGAGAAAAGCCACGCTTGAAAGGCCAATAGCGCCATTGAGATGGACGGGCACGCGGATTTTGCGCGTGGGCGCCAGCGTGAAATGGCATTCGCCGCCAAAAATCGCGCTGGGACGCTCGGACAGATGGGCGTCGGCCTCTCCCGAAAAACCAACGAGGCTGGCTTCGCCGGGCGGCAGGAAATCGAGATCGACGCCGTTCCCCAGCGCAACGCCGTCCTCGTCCACGACAAAGCCCAGCCGCCCCCAGGCCGCCGTCATTTCGGCTTTTCGCCCAGCCAGGGCAAGGGCGAGAAATTTCCGCATCATCTTCCGGGCGACTTGAATGGCATCCCCCGCCTTATCCGCCATGCCGGACGCCGCCGCAAGGGGCGCCGCCTCGGGCCGGCGGCGGCGTGACGCCGAGCACAGCGGTGACGGCAAGCACAAGCACCCCCAGCGCCAACTCAAAGGCCACGCTTGCGCGCAACCGGGAGAGCGACGCCGGGCCTTCCGGCGCAGCGCGAAGTCGCGGCAAGATGACAAGGCGCCCGCCTGCCGAACGCCGCGCCGCCGATCAATGTCCCAGCAGCGGCGCCACTGCGGCTTCCAGCGCCTGCTCCGAAAGGCCGTGTTCGCCTCCGTGAATTTCGCCCTGAATCTGACCGTCGCGATCGATGATGTAGGCGGCCGGCAGACCGCTGGGCGTTCCAAACGAATTCACACTGGCTTCCCGCGCCATAGCCGAAGGGTAGGACATGCGCGCCGCCATAGCCGCAGCCTTGTCGCGGTCATCAAGGGAATCCTGGTTGACGCCGATCATGTCGACGCCCTTGCCGTGGTAACGGCTGTAAAAGGCATTGACCGCCGCTATGTCCAATTTGCAGCCCGGGCACCAGTTCGCCCAGAAATTGACGACCACGATACGGCCGCGATGGCCAGCGAGGCTGACCGTGCCGCCATGCAGGCCCGGACCGGAAAAGTCGGCGCACTGCGCCACGCTCGGCGCGGCCGCGATCGCCGCCAGGGCAATCGCGGCGAGGATGCGGGATTTAGAAATCATAGCTCACCTGCGCCTTGTAGAGGGTTGAGGCTACCAGTTGGCCCTCGGTTCCCTCGATTGAGAGGTTAGCAGCATGATTGACGAATTGATAAACGGGAATCGCCACGTCCGCGTAGATGTTGACCGCGCCGATGCGAAGGTTGAGCCCCGGCGAGAGCAAAATGCGTTCGTATCCGGAATTTGACGAGGAATTCGGACCGCTGTCCCCGCTGCGCCATGAATTGATGACCTGTGCGAGCGGCGCCACACTGGCGAACGGGCCATAAGCGCCGAAATCGTAACTGAGGCCGGCCGCGGCGTCGAGTTCGTTGCCAGCGCGATAGCCTTCGATATTCGTTATGGCGAACTGGTAGGTCGCCTGGGCGAAATAGACGAGTTTCTGATCGGCTGTCAGGAAGCCTCGCTTGAAGGCGCCGACGATCAAGTCGGTCGAACCGGTGCCAGGCATCGTGTCGCGATCGTAGATCGGATTGCCGTTGGCGAGACTGTAGGTATTGCCATTGACGCTATAGCTCGGGCTGCGCCACTGGCCCGTCGGCAGTTTGACGCCGAAGAGCACACCTAGCGAATGGTCGGGGATGAAACCCGAATAGGAGCCAAGCAGCTTGAGGTCGCCCGGCGCGAACAAGTTGAACGCCCCCACATTGTTGTTGCCGAGGGGATCGGTGTAGGTCGTTGTGAAGGCGCGCTGGTAGAAGGGGATCATCGCCATGACGCCCCAGTCATGATTGATCATGTAGGAACCGCCGACCGAGTAGAAGGAGGTCTCGATTTTCTTGTCCGTATTGTCGGAGGCAGGCGCCTTCGAAGTCCCCTCGTAATTCTGGTTCTGCACCATGTAATCGTAGCGGCCCCAGACCGTGATGCCCATTGGGCCGCCGGACTGGCCAAAATTGAAGCCGCCGATGTCGAAGACGCCGCATCCGCAGGCGCAGGCGAGCGCTTGGGTGCTGACGGCGGAAAGAAGCAGGGCGCCGAGGCCCGCGCGTATGACAGATTTTTTCATTGGAAATCTCGAATGTCAGGATCATGCCGCCAAGCGGCGTTCCGGCGCGCGGGAAGGCTGCGCCGCGTATTCACGCAAAATGCGCGAAAGAATCAGACCGTGACTGGAGGACCGCGAGGATTGGCGGCAATACGCGGCGGCGCGCGCGGCGCTGTTGTCCGCGCGATCGCGGACAGGACGCCATGCAGGCGCGGCGCAGGAACTACGACGCCCGGAACCTCGGACGCGCCGGCAAGGCTTGACCCGACGAGCTGGCACATCGGGCAGTTGGACTCATGATGATGGACGGGCGTCTTGCCGTCTCCATCGACATTGAGGCAGAGGATCGGCGTGGCGTCGCTGACGCCGGCTAGTCCGGCCAGCGCCTTGTAGGCCGCCTCGGCCGGCGAGAGCCCCGCATTTGGGACGAACAGGCTCAGGCCTTGCAGGATCAGGGCGAGCGCAGCAAGTCCGACGACGGTCCGTCGCCAGAAGTCAGCCTGCCTGAATCGCGCAAGACCTTGCGTCAAAACAGCCCCTCGCGGCGCGGAACGCGCCCGCGCCTTATTGACGCCAGATTTGTCCGGGGGTCAACGGGGTCGACCGTGCGGGATTTGCGCCGCGACAAGTTGCGCGACGATTTTCGTGCCCGGCGCCGCCGCCCCTCCCGGCCCCGGCAGGACGTCGACCTCCTCGGCGCGGATGGGCTCTCCACAGTCCGAACAGGTAACTTGCGGCTCGAAAATCTTCCCGCAGCGCCTATGGCGAAACAGCAAAGGCGCCCCCTCATCCGGCCGCGCCCAGCGGTCGCCCCAGGCGGTCAGCGCCAGCAGGATCGGCACGAGATCGCGCCCGGCTTCGCTCAAGAAATAGTCATGCCGGAGCGGCTTTTGCGAATAGACGCGGCGAGAGATAATTCCCTGCGCCTCCAGGGCCTTGAGACGGCTTGTCAGCAGATTGCGCGAAATGCCGAGGTCTTCGATCAAGGCATCGAAACGCGTCACGCCGATGAAGAGATCGCGCAGGATCAGAGGCGTCCACCAGTCGCCGATTTTTTCCAGGGAGCGCGCCAGCGAGCAGCGCATGTCAGCGAAGGAGGTTTTTTCCATGCTCGCAATTTAGTGAGTTGTATCATTGAATGCAATGCGTTTAGGTTAGTTCATTAATTGAACTATCAAGGGGTCCAGCCATGTACCACGCCATCGTCCGCAAAAAGATCGTCGCGTTGTTCGATGCTGTCGGGCGAGGTGACGCGGAGCCAGTGCTGGCGGGTTTCGCCCCGCGCTTTACGCATACATTCATCGGCGACAGCGCCCTGGGCGGCGCACGCCATTCGCTGCCCGCGACAAGGGCCTGGTACGAACGGCTTTACCGCCTGCTGCCGGGGATCACATTCGCGCTCGGCGCCATAAGGATCAGCGGGCCGCCCTGGAACACATTGGCGGTCGTCGAATGGCGCGAGACCAATAGCGGCGCCGACGGAATCAAGACTGAAAATCCCGGCTATCACATGGTGCATCTGGCCTGGGGAAAGATGACCTGGCTGGCGATTTGCCCTGATACGGTCGGCCTCAAGGCGACGCTCGACCGCCTAGCGGCGGCCGGGTTCGCCGAGGCGCGTGCGCCGCCGATCACCGACTAGCTGAGAAGCTTTTCGCGCCGGCTTCCGCCGGCGCGAAGATTTCTTGATTACAATCGGCCTTTCATCGCCGCAACATCCATTCGATCCAGCGAAGCGCCGAAGTTGTCGATCAGAGTGTCGACATCCCGTTGCAACTCGAGACGTATGGATTGCCAGACGGCGCCGCGCCGAATGGAGGCTACGAGCCGAGCTTCGAGCGCTGCGCGGCTTTGCCGCCGCCGTTCGTGGAAAACGCCATGCGCGCTAGAGAATTCTCCGCCGGTGTTGAACTCGCGCGTGCTCGCGCTGAGCCGGCGGCCAAAAGCGTCAAGCTCGTTCGATGAGGGGTCATTGGCGTCTGCGTTCATTTCCTGGTTCTCCTTTGCAGGTCGTTGCATCAACGCGCTGATGCGTGAATTCCTGCATGCGAGAACAAGGATGCGCCCTTGCGGCTATACGGACGCTGGCCTTTTGATTAAGCTTTTGTAAAGAAATATAAAATTGCTCAGCTGGCGCTCACACCAGCCGGCTCTGCGCCTTCGCCGCGGCGATGAAACTCGCGAACAGCGGATGCGGCTCGAAGGGGCGTGATTTCAGCTCGGGGTGATATTGCACGCCGACAAACCAGGGATGGTGCGAATATTCCACCGTTTCCGGCAGCAATCCGTCCGGCGACGTCCCCGCGAAGACCATGCCGCATTTTTCCAGCCGGTCGCGATAGGCCATGTTGACTTCGTAGCGGTGGCGGTGACGCTCGGAAATCTCGGTCGCGCCATAGATTTCGGCGATTTTCGAACCGGGGCGCAGGATCGCCGGATAGGCGCCGAGCCGCATCGTGCCGCCGAGATTGCCGCTCTGTTCGCGCTTTTCGAGTTCGTTGCCGCGCAGCCATTCCGTCATCAGGCCGACGACCGGCTCGGGCGTGAAACCGAATTCGGAGGATCCCGCCTTCTCCACGCCGGCCAGCGACCGCGCCGCCTCGATCACCGCCATCTGCATGCCGAAACAGATGCCGAAATAGGGCACCTTGCGCTCACGGGCGAAGCGCGCCGCCGCAATCTTGCCCTCGGACCCGCGCGAACCGAAGCCGCCTGGCACCAGAATGCCATGCACATGTTCGAGATAGGGCGAGGGGTCCTGATGCTCGAAGATTTCTGATTCGATCCAGTCGAGATTGACCTTCACATGGTTGGAGATGCCGCCATGCGCCAGGGCCTCGATCAGCGATTTGTAGGCGTCCTTGAGCCCGGTATATTTCCCGACGATGGCGATGGTCACTTCGCCTTCGGGATTGTGGACGGCGGACATGACCCGGTTCCAGCGGGTCATGTCGGGGCGCGGCGCGGGCTCGATGCCGAAGGCGGCGAGCACTTCATGATCGAGGCCGGCGCCGTGATAGGCGCGGGGAACATCGTAGATGGAGGCGACATCGAGCGCCTCGATCACAGCGGTTTCCCGCACATTGCAGAACAGGCTGAGTTTTCGCCGCTCCTCGGCGGGAATTTCGCGGTCGGCGCGGCAGAGCAATATGTCCGGCTGGATGCCGATCGAGCGCAATTCCTTGACCGAATGCTGCGTCGGCTTGGTCTTCACCTCGCCGGCCGAGGGAATGTAGGGCAGCAGCGTCAGGTGGATATAGACGCAATGCTGGCGCGGCAGGTCGTTGCCGAGCTGGCGGATGGCTTCGAGGAAGGGCATGGCCTCGATGTCGCCAACCGTGCCGCCGATCTCGACCAGCACGAAATCATTGCCCTCGGCGCCGTCGAGAATGAATTCCTTGATGGCGTTGGTGACATGCGGAATGACCTGAACGGTGCCGCCGAGATAATCGCCGCGTCGTTCGCGGGCGATGATTTCACTGTAGATGCGGCCGGTGGTCACATTATCCATGCGATTGGCCGAGCGGCCGGTGAAGCGCTCATAATGGCCGAGATCGAGATCGGTTTCGGCGCCGTCGTCGGTGACGAAACATTCGCCATGCTGCAGCGGCGACATGGTGCCGGGATCGACGTTGAGATAGGGGTCGAGCTTGCGCAGGCGCACCGTATAGCCGCGCGCCTGCAGCAGCGCGCCAAGCGCCGCCGAGGCCAGACCCTTGCCGAGCGAGGACACAACGCCGCCGGTAATGAAAATATAGCGCGCCATGCGGGGGTCGCCTCGTTTCTTGGGCGGGACCCGGCCGCCAGCGCAGCCTGAAACGGGCCATGCGCCGACAATGCCGGTCAACCGCCGGATGGTTCATGATACGAGGGCGAGCGCCCAACGCGAATTCAAACGCTTACGCGAATTCAAATACTTACTGCGAACGCGGCGGCGCCTGTTCGGGCGACGGTCCGGCCGGGGCCTGATCCGGCGCGGATTTTTCCCGCTCCTTGAGCTGGTCGAGCACCGTGCCCTTGGGCTGGGCGGGCGCCTGCGACGAGCTGGCCGGAACTGACGCGGGCGATTCGAAAATCGACTTCTGCGAGCGAGTGTAGGAAGCCAGGATCGTCAGCGCCAGACTGGTGATGAAAAACAATGTGGCGAGGATCGCCGTCGCACGGGTCAGGGCGTTGGCCTGGCCGCGACCCGAGAAGAAGCCGCCGGAACCGCCGCCCATGCCCAGCGCGCCGCCTTCCGAGCGCTGCAGCAGGACCGTGGCGATCAGGGCGATCACGATGAGGAGATGGATGACGATCAGAACCGTCTGCATTTTTGAACCCTTTGAGCATCCGCTTTCGCGCGAAACCGCGAAAGCCGCCGTTCCCTTCGGGATGCGGCGGCGCTTTGCGCGGGTCTTAAAGCAAAAGACCGCCGAAGGAAACCCCGATGCGCCGGCATTGGAGGTTTATGCCCAACCGCCGGGGCGAAAGGCAGCCTTACTTGTAAACGCCGGCGATCCCTAGAAAGTCCTTGGCCGTCAGGCTCGCGCCGCCGACCAGCGCGCCGTTGACGTCCGGGACCGCCATGAGTTCCCGGGCGTTCGAAGGCTTGACCGATCCGCCATAGAGGATGCGGACCCCCGCGCCCTCGCCGGGCATGAGGTCTACCAATTCATGCCGAATGAAACTGTGGACTTCCGCCACATCCTGCAGCGTCGGCGTCAGCCCCGTGCCGATCGCCCAGACCGGCTCATAGGCGACGACGAGATTTTGAGCCGTCCCGCCATGCGGCAATGAACCTGAGAGCTGGCCGCCAACCACCGCCAGGGTCTGGCCCGCTTCGCGCTGCAATTGCGTCTCGCCGACACAGACGATCGCCACTGTGCCGGCGCGCAAAGCCGCTTCCGCCTTGGCGCGCACAATCTCGTCGCTTTCGCCATGGTCGGCCCGCCGCTCGGAATGGCCGACAATGACGAAGCTTGCGCCGGCGTCCTTGAGCTGCTCGGCGGAAATGTCGCCGGTATGCGCGCCCGAGGGCCTGGCGTGGCAATCCTGGCCGCCAATGGCGATCTTTCCGCCGGCGGCCTCGACCGCCGCGGCGATCAGCGTCGCCGGCGGGCAGATCAGCACGTCCGCGCCCGAAGCCTCGGTTCCAGCCGCGGCGGCGATAGCGGCGATCTCCGCCAGAGAGGCCTTGGTTCCGTTCATTTTCCAGTTGCCGGCGGCGAGCGGACGGATCGAAGTCATGCGATTTCCCCCAATTTTGTTTGGTCGGGGATTAGCAGACCCAAAAATGTTTGCACAGTGGGCAGATTGAAGGTCGGGGCGGATAGAAGCAGGTCGGCAAAACCATCGACTGGCGCCGGACTTGCGTTGCAGAGAGTGGGAGACTTCCGGGAGCGCGGACCGATCGCCATCGCGGCGGCTGGCGCAAGCCCCACACGCCGTCGTTGAGCTGCTTCGCCCAATTTGGACCTGCTTCGCCCAAATTGTCGCGAAGTCGCCATTCGCGGGAACAGCGCAGACAAAAACGCCAAACGCCAGCGCGGCCAAGTTTCGGCTGCGTGATGATTGCGCGCCGCCGAAACCCTCCCGTCCCTCACCGCTCCCGAACTCCTCGGAAATGAGCGCAACCAGAAAGCCTCACATGTCCTCCATCGAAACCACCGCCTTCCAGCGCCTCGACTCCGAGGAACGGCTGATCAAGCCCGCCCACAAGGGCCCGACGCACGTTGCCGGCCGCTTCGGCTTCCGTGGTGAAATCGTCCTCTCCCTCGACCCGGAAGTGCTGCTCGGCGCGGTCTTCGCTGCTGCAAACGACGGCGAAAAAGGTCTCAGCTTCCTCGCCGGCCAACTCGACAGCTTCAAGAATCTTCCGAAACTGATCGAAGTCCTGGGCGAAAACGTCAAGCCAGATGGCAAGTACTTCATCTATGTCGCCGACGTGAAACGCGGCGACCGCTACCAGGTCACCTTCGGCGACACGACTCTTTACGTCCTGCCTTTCGACGACGTCTCGGTTTATAACGAGCTGATCGATTTTCTTTATCTCGACAAGACCAAAATGAAGAAATTCGACACTGCCGCCAAGATCGACGCGATTGTCGAGGGCGCCTTGAAATATGATGAAAGCTTCACCCGCATCAGCTTCGACGAGCTGGCGAGCGTCTAAGCTTAGCCGAAAAATGCTTCTGTAACGAATTGTGGCCGGGTGATCAGGGCGAGACCGCCCTCGACATCCGGCCAGCTGCGCCACCATCCTGACATGCCCTGAAGCGTCTCCCCCTACCGCCCGCATTTCGTCCTTTCAAGATGATTGCAAGGGAGCGGCGGGGTTTCTATAGTCCGCCGCCAAAGCCCGTCTCAGGACGGGCGTTTTTTTGACGCCAAGCTATAGAGACGCGAAATGCTGGACGGCCTGCGGACCATGTCGAAGAATATTTTTGGCCGCGCGATCCTGGCGAGTTTCGCCGGACTGATCGTGGTCGGCTTCGGCTTTTTCGGCATTCGCGACGTCTTCACCAATTTCCGCGCGGGCCAGCTCGCCACCGTCGGCGAGGAGGAGATCAGCGCGCAACAGTTCCGCAGCGAATATCAGACGGAGCTGCAGAACATGCAGCGCCAGGCGCGTCGCGCCATCACCAATGACGAGGCGCGCGCCGTCGGCCTTGACCGCCAGGTGCTCCAGCGACTCATGAGCGGCGCCGCCTTCGATCAGGCCGGCGCGAAGCTCGGCCTCGCGGTCTCCAACGCCGAGGTCGCCAAGACCATAAGGCGAAACAAAAGCTTCACCGGGCTCAACGGCGCCTTCGACCAGAATCGCCTCGACGAGATCCTGCGCGAAAACGGCTATACTGAAACCGCCTATGTGCGCGAAACGCGGCTGGACGCGCTGCGCCAGCAGATCGTGGCCGCCGTCAACGGCGGCTTCCAGATGCCGCAGGCCATGCTCCAGGCGATCAACACTTTCGCCAACGAGACGCGCAAGGCCGATTATTTCGTGTTTGCGGCGCCCGACGCATCGACAGCCGCCGCCCCGTCCGACGAAGACGTCAAGACCTATTACGACCTGCGCAAGGACGCCTATCGCACCCCGGAAACACGCAAGGTCACCGTGCTGAACGTGCTGCCGGACGAGGTGGCCAAGACCGTGCAGATCTCCGACGAAACCGCGAAAAAGCTCTATGACCAGAATGTCGACAAGCTTTATTCCGCGCCGGAGAAGCGCGTGATCGCGCAATTGACCTATCCCTCGCGGGACCAGGCGGAAAAAGCCGCTGGGCGTATCAAGGCCGGCGAGAGTTTCGACGCCGTCGCGGGCGACAAGGACGCTGGCGGCGTGCTCGCGGACCTTGGCGCGACGGTCAAGGCCGCTATTTTCGACAAGGCCGTCGGCGACGCCGCCTTCGCCTTGGCGCAAACCGGCGTGACCCCGCCGACGCAGGGCAAGTTCGGCTACGTCCTGGCCGATGTCAAAAAGATCGAACCCGGCGCGACCATTCCCTTCGATGAGGCCAAGGTTGAGGTCAAGGCGGCTCAGGCCAAGATTCTTGCGCGCGGTGAAGTGCAGAAGCTGCACGACAAGATCGAGGACCTGCGCTCGCAGGGCAAGAGCCTCGCGGAAGCCGCCGCCGCGCTTTCGCTGGAGGTCGCATCCTATGAAACCGACGCCTCCGGCGCCGCAAAAGGCGACAACGGCAAGCCCGGCGCGCCGATTGCCGCGCTGGCCGCCGCGCCGGAGCTGCTCAAGGCGATCTTCGCCTCGGACGTCGGCGTGGACAATGATTCCGTGTCGCGCAAGGACGGCGGCTTCTCCTGGTTCGAAATCGGCGCGGTCGAGCCCTCGCGCCAGCTTTCGCTCGACGAGGTCAAGCCCGCTGTCACCGGGGCGATGCGCGAGAACACAGTCCAGAAGGACCTGGCCGCCAAGGCCAACGATCTCGCGCGGAAAATCGATGCGGGCGCAAGCCTTTCCGAGCTCGCCGCCGCCAATGGCGCGCAGGCGCAGCAGGCGCAGGACATCAAGCGAGCGGGCGGCGCCGGTCTCAGCGCCGCCACGGTCGCGCAGATTTTCGGCACGCCGGTCGGCGGCGCCGGCGTCGCCATCGCCGACAAGGGCGGCCGCGCGGTGTTCAAGGTCACCGATGCGGCGACCCCGCCGCTCGATCCCAAATCCCCCGCCCTCGCTGAAATGCTGCCGAAACTGCAATCGGCGTCCTCCGACGACCTGCTGAATGAATTCATCGCCGGCCTGCAGGCGCAGTTGGGAACGCACATCAACCAGACCGCCCTGCGCGCCGCCATCGGCGGGGAACAGTGAGGGCGTGAGCGTGTTCCAGCCCGAATTCGACGCTTTCGCCGCGTGTTACGAGGCCGGCGAGCCTTGTCTCGTCAGCCTGCAGCTCGTCGCCGATCTCGAGACCCCCGTCTCGGCCTTCCTGAAACTTTCGCGCGGGCGCGAGGGCGATCTCTTCCTGCTCGAATCCGTCGAGGGCGGCGCCGCGCGGGGCCGCTATTCGATGATCGGCCTCGACCCCGACGTGATCTTTCGCGTGCAGGACGGCAAGGCCGAGATCAACCGCGACGCCTTGCGCGACAAGAACGCTTTTGAACCTTGCGCGAAAAAACCGCTCGACGCCCTGCGCGCCCTGCTCGACGAATCCGCCATTCCCGGCAAGACGATCGGATCCGCTGGCCTGCCGCCGATGGCCGCCGGGGTCTTCGGCTACCTCGGCTATGACATGGTGCGCGAAATGGAGCGGCTCGCCCCGGCCAAGCCCGATCCGATCGGCACGCCGGACGCCCTTCTGGTCCGCCCGACGCTGATGGCGGTGTTCGACACGGTGCGCGACGAGATTTCGCTTGTCACCCCCGTGCGGCCGCAGGGCGACGTCGGCGCCAAACCGGCCTATGAGGCGGCGATCGAGCGGCTCGAATCCATCGTCGGCGTGCTGGAAGGACCTTTGCGCCACGACGGCCAGTCCGAGGACGCGCTGCTGCTGCAAAGCCATGCGCCGACGTCCAACACGACCGAAGCGCAATTCCTCGCCATGGTCGATCAGGCCAAAAATTATATCCGCGCCGGAGACATTTTCCAGGTGGTGCTGTCGCAACGCTTCATCTCGCCGTTCCAGCTTCCGGCTTTCTCCCTGTATCGCGCCCTGCGCCGGGTCAATCCCGCGCCCTTCCTGTGCTATCTCGATTTCGGCGGCTTCCAGATCGTCTGCTCCAGCCCGGAAATCCTGGTGCGCGCCCGCGACGGCAAGGTGCAGATCCGCCCGATCGCCGGAACCCGCTGGCGCGGCGAGACGCGGGAGCAAGACGAGGCCCTCGCGAAGGAATTGCTCGCCGACGAGAAGGAGCGCGCCGAACATCTGATGCTGCTCGACCTCGGCCGCAACGATGTCGGCCGCGTCGCCGAAATAGGAACTGTCGAGGTGACCGAGCGCTTCCTCATCGAGCGCTACAGCCATGTCATGCACATCGTCTCGAATGTCGAGGGAAAGCTCGACGCCTCGCATGACGTGATCGACGCGCTGGCGGCGGGCTTTCCCGCCGGCACCGTGTCGGGCGCGCCAAAAGTGCGGGCGATGGAGATCATCGACGAGCTCGAAATCGACAAGCGCGGCATTTACGGCGGCTGCATTGGCTATTTCGGCGCCTCCGGCGAAATGGACACCTGCATCGTTTTGCGCACTTCCGTCGTCAAGGACGGCAAGATGCATGTTCAGGCCGGCGCTGGAATAGTCTATGATTCCGATCCGGCGAGCGAGCAGCGCGAATGCGTCAACAAGGCCCGGGCGCTGTTCCGAGCGGCGGAGGAGGCTTTGCGCTTTGCTTCGACGGTGAAGCGGGGGCAGTAGCGGATGAGCGCCAACGCGTAATCTTGAGCTTAGCAATAGCTTCGATCCATTCAGCACATCCCTCGATGCCCCGGTCATGACGCCTGTTGCGCTCGCAATGACGACGCAGAAGGGCTATACCCGCGGCAACCTCCCTAAAAAGATCAGATCGGCAACAAACTTGACCTTCGAAAAAGCCAGCCCGGCGCTGGCGCGCGCGCTCGCAGAGCACGACTACAAGAAGCCCACCTCCGTTCAGGCCGCCGTGCTGCGGCCCGAGGCGGAAGGGCGAGACATTCTCGTCTCCGCCCAGACCGGCTCCGGCAAGACCGTGGCCTTCGGCCTCGCCATGGGCGCCGAATTGCTAGGGGCGGACGACAAGGTTCCCGCGGCGGGCGCGCCGCTCGGCCTCGTCATCGCGCCGACGCGCGAACTGGCCTTGCAAGTCGCCCGGGAGCTGCAATGGCTCTACCAATATGCCGGCGCGCGCATCATTTCATGCGTCGGCGGCATGGACCAGCGCGCCGAGCGCCGCGCCCTGCAGGCCGGCGCCCATATCGTCGTCGGCACGCCGGGCCGGTTGCGCGACCATATCGAACGCCATGCCTTCGACACGACGCATCTCGCCGCGGTGGTGCTCGACGAAGCCGACGAAATGCTCGACATGGGCTTTCGCGAGGATCTCGAAGCCATCCTCGACGGGACGCCGCCGACCCGCCGCACCCTGATGTTTTCGGCGACCATGCCGAAGAGCATCGCGGCGCTTGCAAAAAAATACCAGCGCAACGCTTTGCGCATCGAAGCGTCGGGCGAGTCCGAAAGCCATGCCGATATCGAATATCGCGCCGTTCGCGTAGATCCTCGCGAGACGGAAAAGGCGGTCGTCAACCTTCTCCGCTTCTATGATTCCCCCACCGCCATCGTTTTCTGCAACACGCGCGATTCCGTACGGCATCTCCAGGCGATCCTGCAGGAGCGCGGCTTTTCGGCCGCCCTGCTTTCCGGCGAACTCGGCCAGCACGAGCGCAACCTGTCGATGCAGGCGCTGCGCGACGGACGGGCGCGCGTCTGCGTCGCCACCGACGTCGCGGCGCGCGGCCTCGATCTTCCCACGGTCGGCCTCGTCATCCACGCCGACCTGCCACATGACGCCGAAGTCCTGCAGCATCGCTCGGGGCGCACCGGTCGCGCCGGCCGCAAGGGCGTCAGCGTGCTTCTCGTGCCGCCCAAGGCCCGCCGCCGCGCGGAAAACCTGATAAGCCAGGCGAAAATCGAAGTGGAATGGGCCGCCCCGCCCACAGCCGACGAAATCCGCCTGCTCGACCAGCGCCGACTGCTGCAGGATCCGATGCTCAATGACGCGCCGAGCGAGGAGGACAGCGAGATCGCGAACCTCCTGATGACCGAACTCGGGCCGGAAAAAATCGCCGTGGCGCTTGCGCGCGTGCTGCGCGGAAAATTACCGCAGGCGGAGGACGTCTCCGATCCCGGTTTCGAAACCGAAAAACGCGGCGGACCCCGCGATTTCCCGCCTGGAAAATCAGCGAAGGCGCACAAGGAGCCCATGCCGAACGCGGTCTGGTTCAAGCTCGACATCGGCCGTTCGAAAAACGCCGATCCGAAATGGCTGCTGCCCATGCTGTGCCGCAAGGGGGGCGTGCAGCGCGACGATATTGGCGCCATCCGCATCTTCCCGAACGAAACCAAGGTCGAGATTGCCGCTTCCGCCGCCGGAGCCTTCCTGCAAGCCATGCGCCGTCCCGGCGGCGACAGGATCGGCGTGGAAAAAATCGACGACAGCAAAGCCGCCTTCAACGACCAGGCGCCGCGTCCGCCGAAAAAGTCGAAAAAGGACAAGTAAACCGCTCGGCAGATCTGAAGCTTCCTGTGAGGAAGGCCGAGCAGTAATCTGATCTATAAGTCTTTTATAGTTAATGTGGTGTGCGAAGCCAATGTCAGGCTGCCGCCTGCTCACCTGGCAAGGCCAGGAGAGGCTGGTCGAATTGCGCGCCGGCGTTGCCGTTTCGAACCCAGGCGATCCGGGCTGAAACAGGCGCGCCGTCGAGATGCATGACAAGCCTATCGCCGGGCTTGAAGCCGAAGGAATCGTTGAATTTCGCGCCGGTCAGGCTGATATCCTCCAGCATCGCCGCCTTCCGGCCGCCGCCGAACTCGATCGTCACCTCCAGCCGCCGGCCCTGGCGCAGGGCGTTGCGGCGCTCGGTGAGGTCGCCCTGCATCATTTGCACGAAACGCTCCAGCGCCTCGGCGATGCGCTTCGCAGCGCCCGCGAGATTTTCGGACACCTGCGCCAGTTGCGCCGCCTCTCGGTCGGTTCTTTCCGCGACCACGGTCACCGCGCGCACATTGTCGGCCGCCTCCTCGCTGCGCTCGGCCGCGACAGTGACATTGCCGGCGATTTCGCGCGTCGCATCCTCCTGCCGGGCCACGGCCGAGGCGATCGCGATCGTCAATTCGCGGATCGAGGCGACCTTGCCGTTGATGTCGCGGATCGACCCGACCGCCGCTCCGCTGGCCGATTGAACGAAACCCACCTGCTCGGCGATTTCGTCCACCGCCCGGCCCGTCTGTTCTGATAACGCCTTGACCTCTCCGGCCACAACCGCGAATCCCCTCCCCGCCTCGCCGGCGCGCGCCGCTTCGATGGTGGCGTTGAGCGCAAGAAGATTCGTCCGGCTGGCGATGGAGCGGATCAGATCGAGGATGGCGCCGATCTGGCGCGAGGATTCGCTAAGGGCGTTCATGTCGGAATCGGCGCCACGGGCTGCGGTCGCTGCGGAATCGACGATTTCGCGGGCGCGTATGGCCTGGGTGGCGATCTCGCGTATCGAGCCTTCAAGTTCCGTGGTCATGACCGCCACCGCCTGCGAATTGCCGGCGGCGCCGGAGGTGGCTTCCGCCGCGTTCCGCGCATCCGCCCTGACGCTGGCGGCGCCCTTGCTCAGCGTTTCCGACGCCAGCCGCATGGCCTCCGTCTGCTCCCCGAGTTCATGGACGGAAGCGGCGACCGCCTGGTTGAATTCCTGCACCTGACTTTGCAAAAGGTCCTGCCGGCGCCTTTCGTTTTCCCGCGCAGCGCGTTCGGCCTGGGACATCCGGCGACGGTCGTGTTCATTGGTCAGGAAGACCTCGATCGCCCGGCTCATATCGCCGATTTCATCGCCGCGCTCGATATAGGGCACATGATCGGGCAATTGGCCCGAGGCCATGCCGGTCATGACATCGGTGACTCCATGCACCGGATTGACCAAGAACTTCTGCACCGCCAACCAGGCAAGGCAGGTAATGGCGAAGGCCGAAGCGGCGAAGAACGCCATCAGGATCGTCATCAAGCGATCCTCAGTGGTGGCGTCCGCCTCGACCACGGCGGTGAAACGATTGGTCTCGCTGACCAGCGCGTCGATTGCCGCGCGATGCAGCTTGTAGGCGGCGGCGATCTCGCCGAAAGAAGCGACCGCCGCCCGGCTGTCGCCGCGCTGTTGCGCCGGCAGGAAATTTTCGAAACAGACGCGCCAGAAGGTCCGCGCCGGGGCGTCGGCGGCGGCCATCAGGGCGCGGAGGCGGCCATCAAGGTCCTGCGTCGCCCAATATTGCCGGCGCTCTTCGTAGTCCTTCTGCAATTGCGTCAGCCGGCCCGCATGTTCGCTCACCCCCTCTTTCGGCGCATCCAGGGCGAGATTGACCTCAAGGTAGGCCTCGATCAGATATTCCGGCGGCGGCAGGATATCCGCGACGAGGTCCTTGCCTTGCACGACCCGCTCATAGACGGGGCCGCCAACCCTGAGCTTGCGGAAACTGAAATAGGAGGCGCCGGAATTGAGCGCGCAGCCGAAAACCATGATCGCCGCGACAATTTTCGCGGCCAGCGAAAGACGAATGGTGAAACGCTTCATGCGAAATAGCCTTTTCGCCCGACCTTAGCCGGGGAATGGTCGATATCGCTTAGCTATAACGTCGAAGCGCTTGCCCGAAGCTGTTGCTGCGGAGGGCGTTCAAGGCTCGGAGGGCTTTTCGGACTTTTCTTGACCGGCCTCTCCGCCTGCCTCGCCAGGCGCGCCCTCCTCCGTCGCGCCCTCGTCCGAGTCCTGCGGCAGGTCAGCGGCGAAGGCTTCCTCCAGCGGGTCGTCGCCCAGCGGCTCCTCGTCCTCGGTCAGAGCGGAATCGTCATTGGGTTGCGGCACGCCGAAGCCCTTGGGCAGGCGGCCGTCGAACAGGCCGGCGCCCTTGAGTTCGTCGAGACCCGGCAGGTCCGAGATCTGCTCCAGGCCGAAATGCAGCAGGAATTTTTCGGTGGTGCCATAGGTCACCGGGCGGCCCGGCGCGCGGCGGCGGCCGCGCAGCCGCACCCATCCGGTTTCGAGCAGCACGTCCATCGTGCCCTTCGACAGGGCCACGCCGCGAATATCCTCTATCTCCGCGCGAGTCGTCGGCTGGTGATAGGCGATGATCGCCAAGGTCTCCATCGCCGCGCGGGACAATTTTCGCGTTTCGGTTTTTTCGCGCTGCAGCGCCCAGGCGAGATCGGGCGCCGTGCGGAAAATCCACTTGGCGCCAACCCGGACAAGCTGGATGCCGCGTCCAAAATACTCCGCCTTCAGAAAGGCCAGCGCCGGGGCGAGATCGGCGCCGTCCGGCAGGCGCCGCATCATTTCCTCTTCGCTCAACGGTTCGACGGAAGCGAAAATCAGCGCCTCGCAGATGCGCATGACTTCGCGCTGGGCCTCGTCGGGCTTTTCGCGCGCGACAAGGACGGCGGCCTCGTGCGCCGCGAGATCGAAAAGCCTCTTCTGCTCATCGGACATGAATTATTCCGCAGCCATGGCCGGCGGCGGCTCCTGGTCCTGCTTCCGCCGCAGCCAGATCGGCGCGAAGGCGCGGTCCTGGCGCAGGTCGATCAGGCCCTCGCGCACCATTTCCAGCGATGCTGAAAAGGTCGAGGCGCGAACGGTGCGCGCCTGGTCCGGCTTGGCCGCCCAGGCGATCAGATAGTCGTCGAGCGCCGTCCATTCCATGGCGATGCCGAGAAGACGTTCGAGAACCTCGCGCGCTTCCGCCAGCGACCAGACCAGCCGATGCTTGACCGAGACCAGCGACAGCGCCTGTTTCTGCCGCTGCAGCGCATAGGCGGCGAGCAGGTCGTAGATGCTGGCCTGGAATCGCGTTCCATTGACAAGCTCCAGCCCTTCCGGGCCGCCGCGCAAAAAATGATCGGAGCCGAGCTGCGGGCGCTCGAATAGCCGCGTCGCCGCCGCGCGGATCGCCTGCAGCCTTTGCAGCCGCTTGGCGAGACTCGCCGCGAGCTCGACCGGATCGGGCTCCTCGGACTTGGGCGGCGCCGGCAGCAGCAGCCGGGACTTGAGATAGGCGAGCCAGGCCGCCATTACGAGGTAGTCGGCGGCGAGTTCGAGCCGCACACGCCGCGCGGCCTCGACGAATTCGAGATATTGCTCAGCGAGGGCCAGGATGGAAATGCGGGCGAGATCGACCTTCTGCCGCCGCGCAAGTTCGAGCAGCAGGTCGAGCGGGCCTTCGAACCCGTCCACATCGACGCGAAAATCCGTCTCGCCGTCCGCCGAATCGAAAAATTCGCCGTTCTTGGCGTCGAAATCGCCGTTCTTGGCGTCGAAATCGCCGTTCTTGGCGTCGAAATCGCCGTTCTTGGCGTCGAA
>Ga0182030_10004024_pt1 | contig 31335 bp, 45 predicted proteins | sample 812S3MmetaG_FD_121299 | JGI IMG/M metagenome (GOLD analysis project Ga0182030, IMG submission 121299) | Permafrost microbial communities from Stordalen Mire, Sweden - 812S3M metaG (Illumina Assembly) | ecosystem: Environmental > Terrestrial > Soil > Wetlands > Permafrost | place: Sweden...
ATTTTTAATAAGTTTTAATTAGTTTTAAAATATTTATTTTTTAATCTACTATAACTAGACTACTTTATTTTTTATTTTTTTTATATATAAAGCTTTTATAGAAAGTAAGTATTAGCTTTTATATAAATTTTGTTTTTTATTCAAATTTTAATAAATCTAATAAAAATTTGAATAGTATTATTAAGTACAGAGTAATTTAAAATTATTATTAATTATATTTGGAATATAATAATTTAATAGAAAGGTATTTAATATTTAAGTAAAGGTAAATTAAAAATCGTTTGATCTATTGGTTGGTTTGACTCGTTGCTGAGTCAGCCCTTCTAGCACAAGCCATTTACCCCCGCCATAATACCTTTCGCCGTTTCTATAGTAGGCACCCAGTGGCTACTGGATCCCCTCCTCAATGCAATTCTTCCCTTACTTTCGGCCTCATCCTTCTCCTCTTGAAATCCCTGTATGGCTTTCACCGCGAAGGCTGTGCATACCCCTCTATTTCCCAGCTCTACACCACTATTCCCATATTTACATAACCAACCGATCTCCCACCCGCCGTCTGCACACTGGAGATCCTTCAGCGCCATTAAGTCCCTCTTCCACACTTTCTGAGCCCCAGCAGAACGTCCAACAATCCCAGCTTTAGAACTGAGAGCTGCAAGGAGGCGCATCCCAAACTCTACCGCATCTCCTGGACACCCGGCACGCTCAAGTATCCTCTGCTGTAGAAGTGGAAGTATCGATATGCGTAAAATAAGTGCGGTGGGACAAGAAAGCAGTCTCGAGAAGAAATAGAGGAACGCGTCTGGAGAGGAGTAATACCGGGTTCCATTCATGTAAGCACGGTTTTGGAGTACGGAGACGATATAGTCTTCGGTAGGGAGAAGGAGAGGTGTGGTGTAGCGGTGGTGGTAGAACATGTGAGTTACATTTACGCAGACGACAGGATCGGTGCGTGTCCGAGAGCGGTCAAAATACGTCTGTAAGAGGTATTATCTTAGTTTTCTGACGTTTGGAATGAAAGGTGAGGTTCTACACACTGTGATAATTCCGTCGTCGTTAGTATATGTTAGCATATCGTCAAGGATGGATTTTGCATCATTTGACGATCCGGGATTGACAGTCCAAGCTATTGAAGTTGTGTCGAAGTCATCGGGAAAGCATCGTGTTGTTCCAAGTGGCTTGCCTGCATTTATTTCTTGTCAATCCTGTTCATTCTAGTGAGTGAAATAGCATTCGCATACCTATGAAGTAATTCCAAGTTTTCTCATGGTGCTCAATATTCAACAGATGTCTGCAGATCGTATGATTAGATGATTCTACACAGTCTTACAGATACAGCCGTCTCTTACGTGTCGCAGTTTGCTTCCAGCATAAGAAGCTGCGAGAAGTTATCCGTAACTTCCATCCCCGTATTTGTTGTGGTAACATGCCTCCTCGCATTTTCCGCCAAATAGTTCTGGCCCCTTTTCACAGGATCCCCCAGCAGATTCCGCATTTGACGAATTACATTTTCCGTGCTATCAAACAGGATACTACGGATACCTAACGACCTCGCGGAGAGAATATTATCCTCCTTGTCATCCACAAAGATGCAATCTTTTGGATTAGCCTTAATAGATGAGAGAACATGAGTAAAGAATCCCAAGCTGGGTTTTCTTATTCCGAACTCTGCAGATATGAAGATACGGTCAAATATAGACCAATCTGCGTGAAACTCTCTGAGAGCTTGATAGTCCTCTTTTCCAATATTGGACATGGCAATGGCACGAATTGAGTGCCCCTGTTCTGTCCGTAGTTGTTGTATCTCCTCGGCTAAAACCTCGTTTGTGGTAAGCGTTTTTCGAGCCTGGGAAAACCCTTCCAGTATCTCCTCTGATGGAATGGAGAATTCTTCGCCTAGTCTGGCATAACACGTGGCTTGAGAGATCTCGCCACGGTCGTACTCTTCCCATGTTGGCGTGGATCGTAACTTGCCAAATAACTTTGGTGATATTGAGGTTTGAGTTTTGCTAGACCAGGTGAATAATACATCTCCCAGATCGAAAATGAGTGTTATAGGTGGTGAATTTGGAAATGCCATTTTTATGAGTAAGCTATTAAGCTCTAGCAAGGACGTGTATAGGGGCAAACAAGCGAAAAAAAAAAACAATGTCACTAAACGGTAGTAAAGCAGAGGTTGAGAATATATGTTTTCATATGATTCTCGGGAGAAGGGTAGTGGTCGCCTCAGGATCGAATTCTCGATTCGCTGACGTGTGATAGCCTATGAAGTGCAGGATCTCTCAAGTTACACCAAGTGGGATTATAAATCTTTGCATGATGGCTGCTAAGCTGACCAGTGCAAACCCTGGCTAGCAACCGAGACTTTTATCTCCAGTACTGATCTAAGGACTGACCTTTAGGGTTCATTCTCACTACGCTCGGTGGCTTTTGTCCTAAGTCGGTGTCAGATTACTCTGCTTAGTTTTGGTATTTCCTATTGGTCTTTCCTGAGTAATGAGAGCTTTAAATTTGCTCTGCTTCGATGACAAATTCCCCGGTGCTGAAGTCAACACAGAAAGCAGGGTACCGTGAGGAACTTGCCGTAGGTCTTCTGAGGAGGCTTAGGTTACCAAGAGGCTGCAAGAACCGATTTCTTCTCAAAGCTTCCGGAACGTCCTTGGAGAATTACAAGCAGAAATACGACAACGAAATCAAAGCCTAGATAGACCATGTAATAACCACTTCGTAACAATGAGTACTCTAGTACGGCCATATATTTCGCTCAGAGGCCCAAGCACGAGTGGTCCTATAACATAACCAAGAATAAAGATCGAGAGCGTGAGAGAAAGAAGAAATTCGCTGTCAATGTGCAGGTCTTTACCGATTTTTGTCGCTCCAGGAGCGGCCATGGAGGAAGAGATGGGGGTTAGGAAGGCGTAGCCTGAGATGATAAGGGTTGTGCACCATCGTCGAGCTTTCCCCCAATTCTTGGGGTTGGAGGTGTCGGTTGGTGATGACCAATCAACCTGTATTCCATCTTATTAGAATATAGATTGTGCAACAAATGAGTCATTGGAATACCAAGAATCTGGATTCATCTGGAGAAGAATCCTTATCTTCATCGATAGGGGGAGATGGCTTCTCGTTCCCTTGTCCTCTATCTGCCATACTGGAATAGAGCCATGTATCGTTTTTCAACCTCCTATGCCAAAATTGAAACTGCCCTATGGTAACCTTTGATATGATTTGTGATTAACCTAAAAATTGATTAAAAAAGTTTGGAACTTGTAACACTAGTCAGGGACCGCTGAACCCGCATCGTTAACAGTTTGGGACCGGCCCAGACACTATTTATATTCCAACGATTTTGGAGCACGCGGGCACTTGCTAATTTGATAGAGAAGCTGGGGCATCATGACGACTGAATGTTTCTCGGGAATCCGGAAAACCAATTTTCTGACCTAGCAAATAAGGAAGTGAGCTCATCTTGCGAACAACGTCCATGATGATCTATAGTATTCGGAATAATGACAGTCGCCAAGCCACGAGTAAGTAATCGCGAACTAACTTCAAAGATCTCGATTCCCGTCCAATCATAAATTCATGACATTGGAGAAGAAGTCGTTTTGAATAAACAAATCTGGACTGCAAATCTGGGCTGCAAATCTGGACTCCTTGTCAGTTCTCATTTTCAATCTGTTTTTTCTTTTGTCTCGTCTCGAAATTCACTTATAAGTGCTTTCGAAGCCAACATGCCTTCCACAACCTCAATCACATCCCCTATAACTCATGCCTTGCACGTCAAGGAGGGACCAATACCCCTTTCAACACTCCTCACTTCCCCCACGCTCCCTGCTCCACCCTTTGTCTCCATTCCTGGGGTCCACAACTTCCGGGACATCGGCGGCTACTCAATCCCAAATACATCCCAGTCCGTATGAAACCTGGTATATTGGTGTTGCGAACCAAGTCGAATCACACCGGACGGATGTGCACGACTGCGTGCTCTGGGTATAACTCATATCTTCGACATCCGGGGGCCGAAAGAAATCGAGGGGACGAAGAAGCGATGGATATTCATAATCCAAACATACCGGCGGGAGAAAGATACATGTTCAACGTTCCTGTTGGTATGTGATGTCCTGATTTGCAAACGTGAATACTTAAAAATTCTAAATTAGAGGAAGGCCTGACTCACTAGATTCTTAGTCAACATTCTAGGCATCGAAAGAGTATATTTAGATAGGAGAAACGATCCGTCAATCTCTGCTGTTACGCCTAAGACATTCCTACAGCAGCAAACTGGCGGACACGAGAGCCTGCCAAAAAACTCCATAGAGGTGACCCCTCCCCTCCACCTCTTTTGGAAAACCAACCCAAGATGAATACCATATATCGACGCAATTAGGTAATCAAACAGATAACGATGTGCTAAATTTAGCGATTTATGGCCAAAGGCCGCGAGGTTCTATCCTATGGACGCATCTACCGACCGATCTTTCAGCACCTCTCACAGCACGACCCCAACCCCATAATCATCCATTGCTCATCAGGCAAAGATCGCACAGGCGCCATCACAATGATCCTCCTCCGACTAGCGGGTGTCAGTCGCCAAGCAGTAACAATCGAATACCAACTGACGAACAGAGGACTTGAGGGCTGCAAGAAGGAGCTGATCTCGGCGTTAACACGCACTCCGTATTTGAGATTGAGTGAGGATGGAGCGAAGATCCTTATTGGTGCAAAGGGAGAGTATATGGATGCGTTATATGAATTGTTGGATGAGGGGTATGGTGGTGCGGAGGACTATTTGCAGGAGGTGGTTGGCTTATCGAAGAAAGAAGTCGAATGATTGAAGTCAAACCTTAGGTCAAACGAACAACCTTTGTTCGTACAACAACAAAGATTGATGACCTTTTTGTTTAATGATTCGCCATGCCCGGTGACCAACGTTTCTTCCTTTAGGGCCTGTTCATTCGCAATTTTTCTGACCTCCAATTGCAAATTAGAGCAATTTACAATTAGAGATTAACCCACTAACTACAGCAATTGCAATTAGAGTTTAGAAAAACGTGTTTATTTACAATTTGACTAGATCTCTAATTGTATATTTCCAAATAGACTTAGATCTGTAAACCTTAGAAATTAGGTATATAGTTACTAAATAGACTACTAAATAGACTACTGAATAGACCACTGAATAGACTGCTTTAGGACATAGATTACTATAAATACCTGGGAATATTGACTTTTTTCTGTCTTAGACAACTCTGATTGCTTTAAAAGTTAGTCCAGACCAACTTTTACAATTAGAGCTTTTTAACGCAATTTCAGAGATCTTTTAATTAGAGCAATTGCAATTGGAATTTATTACATATTACAAATAAACACGAAAATGCTAGTCCAATTAATTAGAGTTGGTCTAATTGGCAATTGGAGATCAGGAAAATTGAAAATGAAAAGGCCCTTAGATATCCTCGACTTGAATATATCTAATACAGGGAAATATCTCCTTGTCAATTCCCAACCGCATCTATTCTGCGGCGAAATTTTCTTAAACTTTAAGATACTTGTTCCAGCGCCCTGCTTCTTTAATACCCTTGATAGACTTCTTCATATCATCCATATACAACCTACTAGACGATATCTTCAGCAGCTGAGGTAAATGTGGGTAGACAACGCGGCGCATCAGTGGGCTAAATCGCTAGAAGCAGCTGCTCGTAGCGGCTAGTTGGAAGCCGGTGCGAGGGGGTGATATTTCAAACGAAGGTGGACGCATTTGATGAGATATGCTGAGGTGTTCCCTGGCTTTGCGAATGGGGCTTTTCCGGGGGAAATAGCCAGAAAGGCGATTCTTTAGCTGTGAAGTCCCTCTTTCCGCTCAATCCTGTACCTTCTTGAAGACATTGGCACAGCATCTGATATAAAGGTCTGGTCAACTTTGAGTTTGGTCTTGAACAAGTATGGCTTGATTATCAGTTGAGCCTTGTCTTAAACTAAGATCAAGCTTCAGCTAGTTTCAACCCAATCTCGAAGATAGCTTGATCTTCATTGCGACGTGCAACCAAAACAAAATTCTCAACATGTAAGGACAAGCTCTCAATTGCTCGTCGATTAGAGCCCCCGCCACTACTTCGCAGGTAGATCACGTGAGTGGAAAAGTCAAATTCCCATTTCTTCGAACCCCTTCGTCATTTCAAACTTCGCAAAGACAGTAACGAGTACATCAAGACAGAATGTTCCCAAACTTTACGTCCAGTGCATCTCAATATAACTCATCGAGGCTCCAAAAATGAAGATATAAAATATCATCCATAGTCTCGGATTCTCCGAGAATCACATGCAGCCATTGGGGCTGTGCTGACCAACCCTTGTGTCAAAAATCAAGCGCTTAGTGGCTCACAGCCCTATGATTGGGTATGACATGATGCGGGCAGCCGTCAAAGGCAGCAGTTTATCACCAGTCATCGTATCGAGCGGCTGACCGACTAGAAGGTATTCTGGTGATTTCCCTGAGGTGAGCTGATACTTTGTTTTTATTTTTTATTCACCTTTTCCTTCTCTTCAAGTTTTCCCTTACACTCTCCCAAATTTCACGACGAGAATACCCCGCAATCAAGCATCGAAATATTCGCCACCCACAATCGAATAATACAAAACAACAGCTGAGAAAGCTCATCACACAAAGGAAAGATGGTTCTCCTCGGCGGTCTCGAGATCGTAGCCGCAGGTTACTTAATCCGCAAACACAATCAGAACAAACGCGAGCGCGAAAGACTTGAAGAAGAAGCCGCTGCACTCGAGGAATCACAATACCCACTCTTCCCGGAATCACGACCTCATCGCCACTCACGTTCGCATTCGCACGACAGAGATAGGGAAGAGACGAGGGAGGAGCGAGAGGCGAGAAAAGAACGGCATCGTCGGAGACGCAGTCGCGAACGGAGAGAGAAATACGAATATGAAGGCCGGGGAAGGGATCACAGTGCGCCGCCGAAAATGCAACAACCATACGTCCAACCTCAACCCCAAGTCTACCCCGCCCAAGCCCCACAAGCGCGGCCTCCACCACAAGCTCAGAAACCTGGACCGGGTTTCCCACCTACGGGTTGGCCAAACCATTGGCCACAATCCCAAACGGCACCAACCCCTCCTCCGCAGACACAACAGCCGCCGACGCGACCGAACGGCTACCCGCAAGATGTAAAATATGGTTTCGTGCCTGAGATTCCTCATGATCAGTATCCGCCTTATCCACCGCCTCCTTTTACCCCTACTCCCACCAGCAACGGAGGTCCTTCGAGCTCACAACCAAATCTTGGTGGGAGGGGAAGGGCGAATACATTGGAGGTAGATGATAGGGATAGAAGGGGAAGGAGGGCGACGAGAAGAAGTGTTAGTCCAGGATTAGGCGTTTATAATGAGGAAGAGGTGAGGAGGAGCCCGACGCCACATGTGCGGTTTTCGACTGAGGATGAAGTGTTGGGTGAGAGGAGGAGGAGTCCGCCGCCCAGATATAGGGCTTGAGGGAACGCTGGTCGTTTCGGGTGTGAGAGGATGATGATTTAGCGATTCGTTCAAGGGATAGAGGATAGCGTTGTGCGTTGGGATTTTCATGAAATGTGCTTTAGCGTTGATACCAAATTGATCATTTATCCCGCAATCAAGTCTGATTCCAATGACTTTCATATTTCCACGTATCTAAAAGTCGCAAAACACCATTCTAACTCGTACCCCCATCTTTAATTTTGTCCTAGTCACTTTCAGAAAAGAGTATGGCTGTAAGCGCAGCGGTATTCTGTCTCTAGAATCCTTACTCTCCAGGGTTTGAATGGCTAGACTCAACCCTTACACATCAAATCCAAAGTCAGATCCAAATTAATAAGAGAGCAGTAGTAGTATATGCCAAATGCACTTGATCTGATCAGAGGTAGGTAGTTGCAAATATGGAGTTCAAACCGAATCAACCAACATCTTACTCCTATGCCTAATACCTAAAAACTATCTCCTTTTTCTCCTGAGCTAAAACGTTATTCTCTCCTGAGTATCTCAAAGCTCTAACCTCCCACTCTAAAACGAAGTAGTACTTCCAAAACACCTCAATCAGTTCTCTCTTACCCCGAGCCCCTCTCCCTCCCAGCAGCCCCGCCTTCACCTTCATCCCCTGTATTGTCATCTTCTCACGATCAAACCTCGCTTCCACGAGTGCCCAAAAACGGCATTCTTAATATCATATCATATCTCGGTGCCTACAATCCCCCAGTCTGCGTATCAGGACTCTCCTGCTTCGGCACATAGGGGAAATTTCACATCACACCATTCATCGCTTACGATCGATCATCCTACTCCCCATTTTGTCGCTTTGATCAGACATATATGAGTTCTGCCTCGCGAAAAAGGAGTAGGGTATTGTGATATGAGGGGTTTGTGACTAGAATTGTAACTGGGGAGAAAGAGGAGGTGGTGAAGGTGAGGGTGAGTGAGGGTATGGAGGCGTTACAAGCCACGTGCCAGATGGCGCTGTCGTCAGGTGTCCTGGCATTTATTGTAAAGTCCGCTGTGTCTCTACTAGCGTTTGTGGTATCCAAAGGAGTCGTAGCATCCGAATTCTCGTCCATACTTTTAGGTTGACTTCTTGTCCTGGGTGGTAGTTTTGGGTTACCGATGTTAACCATCCTCCCATGGTAAATTTAGAATCAGCGTCTCTTCCTAGAACCCTTCTCCAATTAAGGCCGCATAAGAACCAATGCGCCTCTTTGTCTCCGCTTCATAGTGTCAAGTTTGAGGCTCGAAAGAGGACAAAGGCTCACCAATTGAAGCCCCTTACAAAGCTGTAAAACACATTTCCTTGGATCGTATTTTTTGTCGGAGACAGAGGCTTTGTGGAGGACTTCAACACCGGACTGATTGTCACTTTCTATGATTTCTGTGATTGGTGGATCACATGCGGCAAGGGATGCGAGGCCTGGGGCCCAGGGTGGTGGGTGTGTTATGATACCATGGGCGGAGATGAGGGTGGTTAGGGAGAGGAAGGGTAGGAAGTGCATATTAGTAGTATTTATGTAGAACGAAAGACACAATAGAGGAATAACTATGCGATGATAAAAGGAGACAGAAAAGAGTTGTGGAGGAAATAACTTAAGGAGTTGTGGGGTAAATGCTTCGGAAGATAATGTAAGTAGTTATAATGCAAGGTTAACAATCTACATCCATGCTATCAGAGCAGCGGGACTAATGCGATACTAGGTAACTTGCAGCCAGTTTATGTTCCAATGAGAATTGGCCTTAGACTACATGGCCAATGAGTTCCTCGCTCCGTAATCAATGGATTAGCCCTGATTTTTCGTAAAAGCTTTCGACTAGCCCATTGAATGACCTACTCGCGGTAAGTAGGCTTCCATTGTAGATTAAAGATTGTGGCGTGGCTCTACAGAAGATTCATAGCTGGAATAATATGTATAATAACTTTCAGAGACCCACAATCCTTATGTACGGCTTCAATGACTTTGAAACGAAGACTTTAAGCTAGGGAGATTCGTGTTGAAAATTAGCAAGCTTTACAGAAAGGAATTTCGAAGCTTAAACAAACTCGTGGGAGGCTTAATCATATTGTTGATCACTTGGACTCTGACCCGACTTGGAGACGGGCTGCAGATCTCGATAGCCACTGATCTGGTATAGCAGCACCTAGAGTTGGATTACTTGGGTCAAACACAACTGGAAGTTGAGACCATGTGTTCAGCTGTGGAAACCTGGTGGTTGTAGTCACCAGACTTGACCATGCCACTGGAGGTGCAGGGCTGATTATCTGCTCATCCCCAGCCAGCGAGACGGACAGAGCAAACATTGCTCATCCAATGACCCAGGCCACAACAGAGCTGCATCTTGCCTATTACTCTCAGTGACTCATGATAGATTCGCTAGCATAGGGAAAAGGTAGGGAGGGATCCGCAACTGTAGAGAGCAATTCACATCCAGTCCAGTGATCTTTAGCAGCAACGAAAGGGTTTTAGATTCTGCCAGCGGCTTCGATTACAAACGAGAGGTGAATCCATCGCGGTTCTCTGGAGGCCAGCAAACTTGCAGATGGCAAAGGTGATGAAAGCAAGCAAATAGGAAACTCATATCATGCTGTTCCAGTGATGAGAAGAGCAACATATCTAGATATCTGCAAGTTTTTACAGCTTTGCAAACCCTCAAATGAATCCATAAAGGTAATGAGATAGAAAAAGTCCTGTTGAAAGCACATAGGGCAGCTTTCAAATAGTGAATAAAAAAATAGAGAGAGAAGTATTCACGCTGAAGCGAAGTCGTTAGCCTACCCGGTTAGGGATCGACGTCGGTGGCTGTAATAATTACAGGGGTAATCTGCGCTATCTTTTTGACCCTGCAGAGCGATAAATAAACTGCTTGTAAACCACAAGACCTGACTTCTTACCTTATGACCCCAACTGCATTGACATCGTCAGTCCTTCCCTTTTGACTGCGGACTTCAAAGTCATTGCGATCTTCTTCAACACACTCATTTATCATCCAAACGTCAAGGTCGCAAGCAAAAAATCCCCTTTTTATTAAACCGCGGGGCATCATGAGTGCAAAAGAAAAAGATGGTACCGTCAAGGTATTCGTTGACAGCGGTATGTTGCACAACTTCTTTCTTTGTGCTACTATGCACGCCGCAGATACAGCCATGCTGATTCGGAGTTTTGCAGAGACCCCGGTCGATGGTGTCGCAGAAATCAAGGATACGAGTATGCCCTTCAGTTTCTCTTCACAACCACACCTCATACGTAGGATAAATTCTTGGGCCTTGACTGACATGCAAAGCTCTCGCCAATGGTATCGCAGATATCAATTTCAATGGCGGCGATGGAGTCGCACCTGCAACCCTCAATCATACGGGCGGTGAGGTCAAGGGTAGTGGTATGTTAACTTCCCTTTACAACATATCTCCCGCATAGAAATATATCTTTAGGTTTCTGCTCACAATCAACCCTCCAGGTATCCTCGCTACGAACGCTGCACAAAGTACATGGAACGTCGAAGATGTTGTAGCATCACTCCCTGGCGGAGCGCCTCAAAGCGGTTCTGAATCTCCGATTGCCTTCTTCCACATGCTCACCCGACTCAAGACAACCAAGCGTGAGGGCTGGGTTCGTTTCGGTATTCCTGAGTAAGTGTCCCTTCTCTATTCTTACTGCTCTACTCACCTGTCCGCAGTGGTGAATCGATATCCGACCATATGTACCGAATGGCAATGATAACTATGTTCCCTCCTGCTTCGCTTGCCGCCAAAATCAACATCCCTCATTGTATGAAGATGGCGCTCGTCCACGACATGGCAGAGGCTCTTGTTGGTGACATTACCCCCGTTGACGGTATCGCCAAGCACGAGAAGTCCAGACGTGAATCCACCACTATGGACTATTTCGCAAAGAAGTTGTTGGGTAATGTTGGAGGTGGTATGGCTGCGGAGGAGATGAGGGCTATCTGGCAAGAATACGAAGACTCAAAAACCGTTGACAGTCATTTCGTCCACGATGTCGATAAGATTGAGCTCATGCTGCAGATGATTGAGTATGAGAGGGCTAAGGAGGGAACTTTGGACTTGGGCGAGTTCACTTGGGTTGCTTCACGTATCGCTCTACCTGAGGTCAAAGAATGGGCCAACGAGATCTTGAATGAGAGAGAGGAGTTCTGGGCCACGAAGCCTCACTCAAAGTACGACGAGTTGAGACTCCCGGAAGCTGGTATTTTAGCTCAAAAGCTCGAGTACTACGGTAATGGCAAAGAATAGGTTGGGGTCATTTGCATTTGCTCGGGTGTCTGCATAGATGTCCTTCGATCTGGTTTGGATATGCTGGTTTGCGTAGATATCTCGGGCGTTGTCTGGCGTTGTTAGATACGATTTCGGGTTGACAGATGGCATACATGGCATAGATAGAGTCTTCGCGGATACTCCAATGTAGTAATGAATGAATGAGCAATGATCCTCTTGAAATCCAAACAGCAATCTATCACGTGCATTATCGAAAACCCCGCTATTTTCTTTGCCATGGCAACGAGCTTGATCGCGGCAAATCGACGACGACCCGAAATCAGACCTTGCATCAAGTCCTTATCGCAACCAAATCAAGAAAATCATCTCATCGCCCTCTTCATAATTCGATGGTATTCCTGTCGCAGCTGTCGCGTGTGTAACAGCCTCATCGCCTGACATCGCAGCCTCGGGCTAACAAACAACTCTCCATCCGCGACATCACCGCATCCCATGTTTAATCAATAGCATCTCCCACAACATGACGAATTCATCGCCCCAAATGCCAGGCGCATTCCACTTCACCTACGTAAGGAAGATTAGGGACCAAAAGCGTCCTATTCTAGACTATTTCATGAGTAAATATGCTTGGTCCCGAGGCAGGGCATATTTACTCTGAGAACATGTCTCACACGTCCAAATCCATCTCCAAAAAGTAATTGCTAACTCCCCGATCTTCCAGCTCGACCAAAACCCAACGCAAAAACTCTCCGGCGCAAAATCCCACGTCTTCCAACCACCACATACACCCGGCGCAAGCGCATCTTCATCCCTGATCCTCACGCGCAGCGCCACATCTGCGATGTCGACTGAATATACGAACATTTCTGTTTCGAACGCAGGACGGAAGAGGAGTCGGGTTGATTATTTTAATGAGGAGAGAGAAGTTGCCCAGAAAGAGAAAGAGTGGAGTTTGGGTGAGGTTATGGGAGGCGTACCGGAGAGTCCCATGCCGTTTGTTAACACGAGGTACAAGATTAAGGGGGGGTTGGATACGCCGGGACTGAAAAGGGAGGAGGAGGATTTGGGGAGGAGCGAGTATAGTGATGTGGGGTACAGGCGGGAATTGAGTGGGAGGGAGAGTGGGTTGCTAGGAGAGGAGACGGGAGGATATCAAAGTTTTTTGCCATTGGATTTGGAGAGGGAGTCGAGTGGAAGGTCGAGAAGGAGTTCGGGGAGACGGTTTGATGCGGGTGCGGGGGATGGGTGGAGTAAGACTGCTTTGGAGGTTGTGGGTGGTATGGTGGGAAAAGTATGGGAATTTTGTAAAATGGGTGCGGGATTTAGGGGATTTACTGCTGGTGGTGGGAAGGGATATAAAGTTAGGCATTCTACGACTAGGACGACGACGGAGACCTCATATTTCACCCTTGAGCCTACCGAAGAATCAAGTTTCTGGACTGATGAGAAGATTACAAGTAGTTGGGAGCAAGAAGGAACGCTATTACCAGGACGCTTTCCAGAAGAACATCTGATTGCCGATTATATGGATAGGCCGACACCAGAGGTTTCACCTGAGAGACCTGTGAAGAGAAGACAAATCAGCACTAATAGTGGTGATGATTTGACAAGAAATTGGGTCGTGGTTCCAGCTCCGAAAGTCCATACCCCTGCACCAAAACCCCAACCGCAACTCCGAGGCCCAGCAAGATATAGCATGCCAACTGCATCTTCTGCTTCTCGCCGCTCTGTTGTGCCCCGTCCGTCATCGCGCGCAAGCACAGTTGCACCCCGACGACCAACGCTTCAACGGGTTTCTCACGCCGGCTCACCCGCCTTGAACGCTAACCATGGAGCCTCATTCGCATCACCTCGAAGCCCGGGTGGTAGTAAAATCCCACGAGCAACGAATAGTCCCATGGGTAGCGTTAGGCTTACAGACGGAGACTTCAAACCAGAAAGCCCAGCAGCCAAAGAGGCAGCAAGATGGGCCGCCGTCAAGCGGAAAGAGGAACGAGAAGCGGATGTCACGATTAGGCGATTGGATGCCCAGCTTAAAGCTATGATTCGAGAGGGAAAAGAAGCCTTGGGCACGAAGGTGGAGATCGAGGATGACTTGTAATATGGGGCGATCTTTGTATGCCTACCTTCGCTTCGTTGTGTATTTTGAGGATGGATATGGCGTTCTTATCGCTCTTTACATTTGGAGTTGGATGGTTGATATGGTGTGATGGAGTTCTGGATGTGATGTGGGAGTCTTTGTTACATATACCATCATTCTTTGCGGGATAAAGCCGCTTGGCGAGGAGCAGACCAGAGGTGCTCTGTCATTGTATTAGGTTTTGATATGGTGATGATTTGATTTGGTTTAGCAAGATAGCCAATCAATAACGAATTGCACATATAATTACTGCGCTGCTCTCTCCTAGGGTTTCGACTGCTGCATATCCCTTCCTTTTGATTACGGAGAAAGTTCTCTTGTCCCTAAGCCCCCGAGCTACTCTGCTTTGAATCATCAGCCTATGAATTTTTCTCCTCCAACTCCTTCCATTCACAACCTCTCAGCCCATGAATCAGAGCCTCCTTTTTTCCACTTCATCATAACCCCCCACGCTCTGCTTCAATAACTAGCCACTTCATTCATCAAAAGTTACCGCAATCCCCCTTCTGCCTACCCTCATATGCAACAAAACACCACATTTACTCAAATCCACCAGCCCCATCAACAATGACCCCGCTCCCCATCTCCATCATCCAACGTTCCCCTTCACTCCGATCCACACCACGGTCTCGATCACCATCCCCAGACCTCGAGATCGACTCCTCCTCTGACGGTTTCATAAAAATAAACTTCAAACTCATCCCCTCCGCCTCTGAATTCCTGGCTGAGATAGACAGGTTACCACCTCTCCCATCTTTCGAATCCAAATCTAAAAGCAAGTCAGCCCCTCCAACGAGTGAGGATTCTAAACTCCTCTCCAAAAACGAAGCAAGTCCTCCAACACCATCAGATACCCAAGATAAAGCGACCGCAGACACCGAAAACACCGAGCTGTCAAGCATCTCACTTCCTTTCCTTCTCGCGAGATCTAACACCAATTCTCCCTCAGCTTCACCCCTACATCCACCACGCGAAGAAGAATCTCCAAAATCAAGTTGCAACACGCACACACCGTCATGGGATTCGCAGTTCCCGTCCCTATCCTTCAAATCCGATGATTCGGTGTGGGATTCTTTCCATTCTGCCCACTCTCCCACCGCGCAATCCCAATCTCCTCAACAATCTAATCCTTCCTCCTCCGAAGAATTCCGGGATGTGGGTGAGTGTTCTGTTTGTGATTGCTATTATAGCACGACACAGAAACCGAGTCATCATACAGGAGGAGAGATAGTTGGTGTGGAAGAAGGGTGCCAGCATACGAATGAGGAGAAGTGCACGGTAAAGTGCAGATGTACATGCCCAACATGCAAATTCCGTCGCGAACTGTATGATTATGGAGAAAAACTAGCGTGTTCAGAACACTGCACCTGTCCTAGTTCATCTTGTACGCACCCAGGTTTTGAAACATGTTCGGAATGCTGTACCTGTACTTCGAGGCCGGGTGATGGAACGCGGGAACGCGATCCGAGACATAGGCGTGCGGTGGATTTGCCGGTGTTTTTGCCCACTTCGACCCAGGGACACATACGGAAGGGGAGGAGGTGGCGTGCCATGGACCTATCTTCTAAACACTCGCTATCAAATGGCACTCAGATAGCTCTTGAGGACGAGGGGTCGAAAGGGAATGACGAGGGAATGAGGGAGGGGGGCATAAACAAGGTGCCGTGTGACGTCTCTCTTATGGTTCCTCTCTGCCCCGACCAGGACAGTCTTTCCAAAGAACTTTCCGATGAGGAATCAATGCAGGGTGACGATAGAAGCGCACTCTCTAAGCCTGAAGATGAAGAAGATGAAGAAAGATCAGAGATGCAAAATGGTAGTGACGAGAATGAGGAGGGGCAAGAGAGGGAAGGAGAGATAGATGAGTTAGGAATGGCGGCCGCGGGAGTAACGATCATGATTGTGATGTTGATGTGGATGGAACATTGGCAGCTGGTGGTATGATTGGATAAGTCGACTAGTTTTAAATTACTTGAATTTAATTTTGGGCCTTGGGAGTGTGGTTAGCAGTAGCAAATCGATGTTTTAGGGATATTGTTAGAATTGAGGTTGAGGAGTGGAGGGTATAATTTGGACCTTGCCCGTTGTTGCAGGATGAGAGAGAGAAGGAATACTGAATTTTTGAATCTTACTATTTCAGTCGTGGATCTTATATGAATTACTAGTCTATGTACTCCATCCAACGCACCGATCCCTATTTACTCATCTACAACAAAGCCATCCCACTCACCAGCCCCATCACAACCACGCCACAAACGGACATCGCCATCTTATCCAAAGCCGGCCCTCCAAGCGCACCACTCTTATGCGAACTCGTGCTTGAGCTCCCTGACGCACTCCCCGTCGCAGTCACAGTCCCTGACCCCGCGCTCGCAGTCCCCTGACTCTCATTCTGCGCATCCCCCGCATTCTGACTTCCTTTGCCACTCAAACCCGGTCCTGTGCCCGCACCATTCTTCAAATAAGTTTCCGCAGCCGTAGGCATAGCCGGCAAATCATCATTCGCGACTTCCCACTCACTCGACTCGGAGGGGCAGGTTGAGGCTGGGGAAGAAGTCATTGCGCCGCCGAGACCAGTGGGGTTGGGTGTGTTTTTGTAGGCTTCTTGGAGGTAGGTGAAGTCTGCGTCAGGGGTTACGGTGTTTCCGGAGATGGTGACGAGGCCGTAGCCGTTGCCTTCTTGCGAGTATTCGTAGACGAGACCGCCGGAAAAGACGTTTGTCATTTCGGTAGAGTAGAGGGCGGAGACTTCTTGGAATGTACGATTATTCGTTATACAGCCGTATTCGGACATGCTAGATTTTATTAGAAGGAAGTTTGTTGAACTAGGAGTGGACTTACAAGAGAGGGATGCCGTAGCCGGTATAGTTGGCTACAAGAGTGTCCCAGCCGGATGTGGTAAAAGTGGATGGGTCACACCAGGAGTAATCATTGATAGCGTAGAAATCGCTGCGCTGATCATCAGTACCGCAATTCAAGTATTCAGCCATAAGTTGTTGGTTTGCGTCGACGTCTGCAGCGCTGTAGCCAACTGGAATCTTGCGGTAGCCTCTGTCACCAATGTACTGCTTCATATCTCGAGTGACCGCCTTCACGTAAGGAGCAGTATTCGTGTTGCTTGCATTATTGATGACTTCGTTTCCTGACAAAAAGGCCATGGTGTTGGTATAATTTGCAAAAGCGTCAATGGTAGCAAAGACACTTTGCAAATAGACACTGTTGTAAGAAGGTGCCGGATCGGCTCTGTTGAGAGAGTATAGGGGCGTATCGGTATCGAGAACAAGGTAGATACCAGCGGCTGCGAGTGCGTTCATGCATGTGTCGTGGTTCGCAGTATTGTCAACGGTGTATACTCGAATTGTGTTGATTCCCAGTTGGGTAAAGTATGGTATGTCTCGTTGACAACCTGCCGCATCTGAAATTGGATCCGTCGGCGTTCCAATACCTCCACCTATAATACAATTAGACGACAAGGGGGCAAGAAATGTTGTTGAAAGCCACAAACCTGGTTGATAGTCGACTCCACGAATATAAAATCGATCGGAGCCTTGAAAGAATGCTTCAAAAAATTATTAGCACAGGCATTCTAGTGGGAGAAATCAGGATGTACCATTCCCAGTCACTGTGATTGGGGTGACGGTAGAGGAAGCTCGAGGAGCCAAGACGGGTGAACCTGCGGCGGCTGCCGAGCCCGCCAGAGCTGCTACGAGAAGGAATAGATTCTGATGCATTTCGAGGAAAGTATGTTCGTCGGATTGTGAGATATTAAATCAAGCAAATTTGAACGAAGGTAATGTTGAACGAATGTCGTGATAGCAAAAGCCTCGTTGTTCAGCCTCGCTATTTAAGGAAGGTTCAGAAAAGAAAGAGAATAAAGTCTTGGCAAAATGAGATGAAGAAAGAACGACTTTTAAGCTGCAAGTAAGGTAAATCAAAAAGAAAACTAAAATAGAAACGGCGTTTCAAGCGATGTGTTATGTCTTACGCGTAACCATCTGGAACATCCGAGTTATCCTGAGACTAGAAAAAAAAACTTGATTCGTCAGGGGCGGCATAGCCACACATCATGTTGGAATTGGTGGATTATTGGACGAGAGGTATGATGGAGTTTGAACTTGAGGGCCATGACTTGCTCGCTCTTAGAATGAATAGCATCCTGATGAGGACCTCATGAGGATGAGGATGAAAGAATCGGGTTCTCGTCGATGCCAATAGATAAATAAGCCGGCCCTAAGGAGGAGCGTACGAAGCAAGCAGTGTAGCAAACTAGCCAGGGATAGACCCGCCTCCAGATGTAGCCCAACACCAACTATCCAGCGTGTACTAACTGGGACTGGTGTGAAGTGGCACTCGTAGGAAAGATTTGTATACCTAGGTAGTGATCGTCTAGCTAATAAAGAGTTCGTTGCTGACTGATGGCGGTCTAAGGCCCCAAAACACGTGATGATTACGGCCGTCCAATTCTCGTCAGGTCTCTTAGTTCTTGATGCACTGTTTTAACACCCTCAACCCAAATTTAATTAGTATAATCGTGATCGCGCCACATCACTTCGTTGAGGAATACTATAATAATACTTCGTAATGACCTTTCGGGATTACTATTACTAGTATTCAAAAATACGATTATTTTTCAGCGATAAAACCATTAATGCTTTTCAATAGGGGAGGGGATTGCTATTGCCACAACACACAATAGCTATCGCCACCAAAACTCTAACTATATTAAGAATATAGATCCTCCGGCTGCGTCATCATCATCACTGTGCTCGCTTCACCACCCAAATTTATATGGCAAGGCTAGCAAGGCTATGAAAACAGTACATCGCATCGCCAACCTCATCGGCGCCCCACCACCAGTCACTAAAGCCATGGAGCTCAAGATGTGAAGCCATTCCCAGTTACTAAATAATTAAATGATTGATCATTCTTAGGACTAGCAGCTGACTGCTTATAGACGCTTCTCAGTCGGTCAATCGTTCTCACTAGAGCCTTTCCAGCCTGCTCGGTCTGTTTTGTTGTTGTTGTGGTGATCGGGACCGTGTGGCAGATAGACCTCTGCAAAACCTCGCAAAAAGCGTGATGAGTTATCATCTCATGATGTATGTTTTACATGGGAGTTTAAAGCTTGTTGTAGCTATTTGTGGATGATGAGTTGGTGATTAGGTAACACGTATGATATCAAAATTTACCTTCGATTATTACAATATCTGGGAATAGCTTCAGTTTTGGTGATTCAATTCTTTCTTCTATCTATTGCTAAGTCTATTGGTACCTTGCGCCCCATATAAATTTTGGTGGCGAGGCCGGTACCTTCGGACAAGCCTTCGGATAAACCTGTTGTGGCAATAGCAATCCTCTATTTCCTTACCCACCATTGGCATTGACGAATATTGAAACCTTTAGCTTCCTTATCCGAAACATCTGTAGGAGTGTATTGCTTAATCATTTCTTGATATAAAGAAACCCTTGAGCACCTCATTAGCTTGTATTTCGAATAGAATGTAAGGTAGAACAAACTTAGTAGGCATTGCTGCGTCTGGTTTTTTTAGGTGTTTCCAGCTGTTCCAATTAAATGTATCACTGACTATCACCGCTGGTGAAACTGGTTTCGTCACAGCTGTACCCATTGCCATTTGATACCAAAACCCTTCGAACCCACCAATGGAGAAGACCAGTGTGTTCTTATCTACCAAATTGAATCCATCAGGGTCGTTGACAACATCGACCTTGGGGAATTTTTCTTTGAGCATTTTGATCTCAGTCTCTGAATACGCAGGATCTTGAAAAAAAAGTTCAGGTTCTACAAGAGTATCAGCACTTGATCATACTTGAATGAATGTTCTTCTCCTACTTGTCTTAGTTGATTTTTCAAACTCATCCTGTAGAAGAAGGGCAAGTGCTACTTGAGCCACAGATTTAGCCTTGAGTTCTGGAACCGTTTCCGGTGACAGTGCTTTTTCCCCAAACTCAAAAAACGCTCTGCTAGGACCTGGCATCATACTCCCAGTGCCTAGGGTCACAATCTTGGCGATACGATGATTAGCTATTGCAGCACTGACTAGATTCTTGAGCAGAATGTATTCTTTTCTGGAGCCCCACTCTGTCTTTGCATCCAAAACTTCCTTATAGAGGACGGCCTCTATAGTAGGTGTCCAGATGAAGATGTCGGCCGAGACTCTAGGTTCCACTTCCAGGGCTGGTCTTTTGTCCGTGATTATTGAAGTATAGGAGGCAGATGGTAAAATACTACGTTTGTCTTTTAGTTGCCTTGACACTCCCAAGTAATGCAGGAGACTTACCTGTAAGTAAGTTTGGGCTGGTGAGCATCTATTTGCTTTTTAATCTCCCGGAATCCATCTTCCAGGCCGGTCTTGCTTGGGGCACCTGGTTCGCTCATGCCCTTTCCTCTGCTAAGCTCCTTTCCTACAGGTGTTATCGTATCGCCCTGTCTTAGTATTATCTTGAGTGGATTATTTTGATCTGGGATCTCGTATCCCCTCTTTGAGAGCTGGGTTCGATCACCTGTAACTATGGGGGTTGCGACTGCGCCTAAAATGAAATAGCTGGTGCAAAGAACGAACAGAAGGGTTCGGTTCGTGAACACAGGCTTCTGTATAACGCTGAGGCAGCGCGATAAAGTGAGACTAGAAAGAATGCCAAAGCAAAGTTTTCCAAATCCACACCCCCGGTTCAGATCAAGTATTGCTGGGGGTCCTATATTGGCCTGATTAGCAGGTTTGTCTGCAGGGCTTTTGGTTATGACATTCCAGTAAGATAGCCAGGTATGAGTAGTAATGAAAATAGTGGGGTTCGAATAATTTCTTGCGGAAAGAGACACTGCTTGGTGGATCTGATTAACGTAATTCGCAACAAGAGCAGCATTTCCAAGTGCTAATTTGAATGAGTCGCTCTTGTATTTTTTTTTCAAAAACGCAAGCGCATCATTGAAAACCAAACAGGCAATGAATAGGAAAGCAGCAAAAGGCATAACAGAAGAAAATTTGCTGGACTGTGTTGGAAGGCAGTGTGGTGAAGTGTTCTGTATTTTGGGAAAGCTTATGTGGTGAGATTCAGGTGGCAGACTAGCGTGATTAATCTTAGAACAAGCTAATGATTTTGGAAAGAAAGTAGTTAGTAGTATGTGTTGGGAAAGCCTTGTTGGAATACAAGGTATGGTAGCTGGTAATGTATTTAAGGGTTTTGTATTTTGAAATTTGTTTACCATCTTCTCAACTATATATTTTTTGATTGTAAAGCATACTGTACCAAGGAGATTAACAAGCCCTCAAGATCCTTCAAGATCCTTCACAATCCTTCAAAATCTTGGCATGAATTTTGAAGATCTTGATATAAATAGACAGGTTCCGTCTCAGCAATTTAGCGTCTAAGCCCTGTGACTACGCTATGTAACGATACATTTTGAAGAACGCTCTAAATGTAATAAGATTCCCTAAAATCTTCTTAAATTTAGATTATTCTTGTGCTATTGATATAGTAATTCTAGTGAATTAGTTATTAATATATATTATTTATAGGCTTTGTAAATGAATGTACCATTACAGGGCCTATACGCTAAAGTGCCAAGACATTGTGCCGAAACTTACGTACAAAAAGAACAGGTATATACAGATTCAGAACCTGAAATAGTGGCTCAGTGCAAGCATCCTGGGCGATGCAAATCCTGCAGGAGAACCAATCAACAATCGATTGGAAGGGAAATGTAGGATTTTGAGATAAATATAGCAGATATCAACCAAATTAGAAACGGGAGCTTAGGAAACGCAGAGTCGTGGCTGAGCGAACCACCCATATAGAACGCCGCCACCAGATCACCTCACGCCTAGACCTGGGACACGCATTACTTATCATTTGGTAACTTCCTGCTATGTGTTCTTGGACACTGTGGAGGGTAGTATCAGACACATCCTGAAAAGTGGGGTTGGACACAAACGGCAGCAAGATACAATTTATACCTTAAACAATACTGCCTTTTAAACCAACGTTGCATGATTGCGCTTCCTTTATTATGAATAAAAATATGTATCTAACCTCCGCCTTCTATTTCTGACTGAACGAGTACTGGTACAGCTGGACTCTTTCTATTTTCCTGTTAAGTGCTTGAATACTGGTGCAAAAATACAGATCAAATTTTTATTAATTTCTGACTACTAGATCTGGTAAAGCAATTCCATTTTTTGAAATTTATCTGGTTGAGTATTAGTGCATTCCTAGATGCCATTTTTTAAAAAAAACTAGTCTTAAAATGTACGGTGTAAATAGTAACAGGGATGAGACAGGGCTCAGCCTTAGAAACAAAAACGTCATAGGACGAGCGTCCTAAAATAGAACTAGCCCAGAGACCAAATGTCCTAGGACAAGAAAGTTCTTAGGACAATCCTCTTGGGATACATCGGCTCATGGGAAATTGCTTATGGGACATGTGGTGTTCCAGGATACAGCTCCGGACCCCAAGACTTCTGATCTTGATTCGTGTCAATCATCTGTCGAGGGCTGGAACTGGTCCATTCGAGAAGCAAATGGTGGAGGCCAAATTTTAACCCCTGTGGTCTATTCTAAATAGTCTAAGAGCCTCCCGATCGTCGCCTTACCCTATAAAGCGCGATAGTTTCTTACTTTCCTTATCTCAAGGATTAATTTCTCTCTTATTCATCAATACAACGATGATTGAGGAAGCCGCCGCCGAGCGTTGGGGGGGATGCTCCTAATCAAGCAAACTGCGCTTATCGCTCCAAGACTTTTGCAACTTTTCCAACGTAGTTTAGTACAGACGAGACTTCGTCAATCACACATCAATAAATCTCGTAGGTGTACTCCAGCTATCCAGCGTGTAATAATTGGGACTGGAGAAGTGGCACTCGTCAGCTCTCGACGCACTGTTTTAACGTCGTTCCTGGATTCTTAGTGGACGGTTTCGTCTAGTCTTTATAGCCTTCCTGGTTGGCGCGAGTATTCCGGTAAAGGAAAGAGAACCTGGAATCACGAAATCAGGTCGATGCAGACTTTCAATCGTATGAGGCGGTGGAAATTGATGGGTTAAGAGGAGGGAAGAGATGAAGAAACTTAGGACGAACGATTAAACTTTACCATAAAACTGAAACGAGGTTGTCACATGATCACGATGCTCAAGTCGCGGTGGGAATTTTGTTTACTCGAAGCCCCACCTCAAGGATAAAACGACTTGAAACTCCAACCGCAGATTATTTGGGGCTGTGATAACATGTTACTATTGTACAAGGATATCCTTTTCCCTTCAAAATGTCCTCTTCAACCAGCAATTCTTCCCTTGCCAGGTCGAGAAGTCTGCGATCAAATACTCTCAAACCCCCCTCGATCACACCAACTCAACCTCCAGCAGGACCTTCTAACATCAATCTATTCCTTACGAATTTGAGACTCTTGGACCTTGACCTTCTGGATGACTGGCCTGATATCACAGCCTCGACCTTCTCAACCAAGGATGCTCAGCAGAACCAGAAGAAGCGAATACAATGTGTTGAGTGGGCCCTGTACCAATTGTTCACTTTATGGGATCCAGAGGAAGCCCGAAATGTATGTGATCTTCTTCAGGGCCAGTTTTATGCTATGCTAATATCTACATCAGAAGCTCCAACCATTTTACCCTCCTCTTGAACCTCTCCAATCCCTAAACCTACGTGCCGCCCTCTTTCGATGTCTCGATCAGGCGAAGAAGAATGGCGTTCTAGGAAGAGACACAGTTTTAAGGAAGACAATGTTGGATGAATGCAAGGGCGAAAGGTTAGAAGAAGTCCTCGCCGTGTTCTCGAACGCTGTTCTCAAGAAGATTCTCCTGGAATCAGGACAACCCGAGACCATAGCTCAGCAATTAGCTTTGGAGAACTTCTCATACTCAGGCGAGCGTACCATTTTATCGAATCTGATATTGGCTCATAAGGCGTCACTCCGTGGTCACTTACTAGACAAGAATGAGTTGAGGGCTCAGTACAAAGATTTCTCCGACTTATTAAATCTCAATGATCGCCGCATTGCACGCCGACATGAACAATTGAAACAGGTAATAGAAGAACGTGGTCCGCGCGATGAGATATCAGAAGATGAAATTCGGCGAATACAGGACAGAGTGCGAAAGAACTGGTCTGGGAACAATGAGTGGTTAGAAACCATTGTACACGGGGACATCATATCTAGTCGGAACGGTCTGCTAGGAACACAATTTGATACTGTATGGAGGCATGTAGAGAGGGGTAGAATTGGCGATATTGAGAGCAAAACGCACGCAGGGCTTTTAGAACAGTTGAACGTCCGCGTCAAAGACCAGGAGGCACGTTTGGCAAGATGGCAAGACTTTGGAAAGACGCTTTCTAGGTCCACTTCGCCAGCAAAGTCGAAAGACTTCGCCATTCCTCAGGAGAAGCGGATTGACCTGGGTTTCACACAACATCAGTCATTACAGATTGGAAGGGCCTCTGCTGAGAAAATGGGCGCGGGAAATTCCACCGTTGCGCTCGAAGAATATACTCGACTTATCAATAATATGAGGGTGGAGCTTGCAGATGTTGAAAAGGCCAAGACCCCGAAGAATCGACTACCAAGACTGAGCATTGTTTCACAGAGGCGAAAGTCGTCCACTGTCTCATCCCTAGTCCCTCAACAGTCGAATCCCCCACCCTCCAAAGACGAAGGATGGTCATCGGCCAGTGACTCGGAAGATTCTCCAGGGTCTATTCCCGTCCCACGATCTGTCTCTCTACCTGGGGGTCTATCTGATAAGAGGTTTCGCAACGATCCGAAGGAACATACGCTGGGTCTCGTTCAGGAAGTGAGAAAGGAAGCGAGAAACATTGATAAACATGAAGTCGGAAGAATGGACGAGGGCACATCGACTCCGCCACAAATTAGGTCTCCTACTCAAATTCCTCCTCTGCCAAGCGAATCCCAAGCGCTGACCGAACCACCCGAATCGGAGTCTGCTTTGGCGGATCAGATTTTAAATTCTGTATCAGCCTCGTCCCCATCACCTAAAAAGACTCGGCATACTCTTTCACTGGCTGAACGAACCCGATTATCAATGTCCCGCGTTTCTCACTCCCAGTATTCTGACTTACATGACGATGTCGACAATATTGCCGACCTACCCCGCCTGTCAATCAGGCCCAAGCAAACTCAACCACCCAAGAGGCCTCCAATTGAAGCCGAGGAACAAAAGCATGCCGACCTGATTGAGAGAACTCGTAAAAGCATGGCCGGGTTTGAAGCGGCTCAGAAGAAGGCCCAGATTGAAAGAAGGAGGAGTGTGAAAGATGCGAAAAAGAAGCAAAGAGAATCAAGTTACTTTCCGAAAGTAGAAGAGGAACCATTGACACCAAACATTGATCCCGTGGAGTTGATTGAAGGCGACCCCGACTACGACAGCGTGTTCAAGAGTCGACCGAAAATCAAAACTAGTCCCGCCGTCAGTCCTACGCGTATTTGGGAGGACGAGAGCGAAGATTGATGGGAGGATATGTTGGAGTAGATTCGATGAATAAATCGGTAGGACGAGTTTATTGGCGCTGGATCATCCCTTACGATATATCGATAGATCATGCACCAATAAATAATTTTGATTTTCAAGATCATCAGCTACTGACTGACAGACGCGACGAGGCTGCGCTCGTTACAGCGCCTGCATGGCAACATCCCTGACTAAAATAAACCCTGGTACTGGACAGATTTTCGCGAGTTCTTCAAAAATCCATCGCCAAGTCTTCTGGCCAAGCCACGGATACAGCCGTCGAAGACGTGCTATCGCATCATGCCAAGCCATCACAGACCATCTTCAGAAACAAACATCTCTGTGTGTGATTTTTCCCCTATGAGACCCTCAGAACATCGCTCGTGTCGGAGATGCATCTCTACGAGTATCATGATGATGATTGTTACCAACCCCTTTCAGTAATACAGGGGCGACCGTCTTATTATTAGCCGTGCTTAGACATACCCCCGGCGTCAAATAGACCATTCTCACCACACAGCCAGCTCCTTTATAGACATCCTCCCCTCCACTCCACTCCACATACCTCCCCTTCCCTCCCCTCCCCTGCTCTTCCGGTTTGTATAAGATCCTCGTGTTGCCCTTGGCGTTTCTTGGGTGTTTCCTTCATACCACTCATACCGACCGTTCTCTTCTTTCTCGAGTCATACAGTCTTTACCCAGGCCCGGACCCTGATACTACTATCAATCCGTCATATGATATAATATTTATCTTATAATAATATTTTGTTCGTGCGCATTCAAGTCCTTCTTTATTGTTGTTGGTTCGTAGTTGCGAGCGAGGACTTTCTATCTCCTGAGAGGTATGCTCAACTGTGCGCCAGCTGAGCCACGGCGCGGATCAAAATGATCAGAAAATAACCATCTTGTGCTGCAGGTACCGCAGGGATTTCCGCGGATTTCGCCCGGATTTTGGGGGCCATGTCAAGTAACCAATGAAATGTTGTTTGGTTGAGATCCTCCCGCTCAGCCTGTTTGCCAAGGCGATTTAATGACAAGGATCATGGACCGTAAGGCTGAAGAACCTTCGTCTCCTCTCTCGAGTTATCGCATCCCGCAGGAATGGAGTAAAGACTCATCTACCTCCTCCACGTTAACGGTCCCCCATCTTGTATCCGACGGTTCAAGTGCGGATACATCCGTATATAATGATACCTTCGGTGCCAAAGTGTCAAAATGGAACAGTCTTACGAAAAAATCGAGGTTCAATCACCTATGCAAATCCTGGCTCTTTTGGACCCTGATTGCCTCGACGATGATTATCCTGATCGTGGCTCTTACGACTACGCTGCTTCTCACTCATCGGGCGCACGCTGCAGCAGTCGATTCGGGCATCGTAGATTTGGGATATCGGAAGTTCAGTGGCAACCATTTGCCCTGTGGTGTCGATGAATATTTGGGAATCCCATACGCAGCTCCACCAACTGGAAACTTGCGATTCAAGGCTCCTCAGCCACCACTCAATAACACTGATGTCTACCCGGCAACACAGGTACGTCCTCGTCGGCCACAGATTTTAATTATCTAACAATTCTCAGTGGGGTAAATCTTGCATTCCATCGCCTTACAACGGTGCAGATTCTTCCGAAGACTGTCTCGTCCTAAACGTATGGGCACCTTCGCCTGATGGCAATAAGCACCCTGTCTACGTATTCATTCAAGGTGGAGGATTCAACTCGCTATCCAGTCCGACGCAGAATGGATCCGACATCGTCGCATCCAAGGGTTCAGATCACGATATCATCGTAGTTACAATGAATTATCGTGTTGGACTGTGGGGTTTTCTTGCTGGTAAAGAACTTCAGGACGGTAAAGGAGACTTCAATGTTGGAAATCTGGATCAAAGAGCTGCATTAAAATGGGTTCAAGATCATATCAATAAGGTATGTCTGTCTCACTACTCCCACAGAATAAACTGACAAGGAGAAGTTCGGAGGCGATCCAACGCGCGTAACTCTTGGTGGAGCATCTGCTGGCGCAGCATCCGTCAATTTGCACCTCACCGCATACGGAGGCAGAAACGACAGCCTCTTCCATGCCGCCATCGGAGAAAGCAATTCCTTTGGTCAACAACTCACCATCGAAGAATCCCAATACCAATACGACAACCTCACCCTCGCCACAGGCTGCAACACGCAATCCGACACCCTATCTTGTCTCCGCGGTCTCTCAGTCCAACAACTCCAGCAAAGCGACAAAGCATTGCCTACCCCCAGCGGCGCTGGCGGAAAGCCTGTCTTCATGTACTCAAACGTGATCGAAGGACCAGGCGGGTTTACTCAAGATTACATGTACAACAACCTTGCAGCCGGGAAATTCGTCAAAGTCCCCACCATTTTCGGCGGCGATTCCAACGAAGGCACAATCTTCACCCCCAAAACCATGAACACCCAAGACGACGTAAACAACTTCCTCAAAGACAACTGGGTAAAACTCAACAGCACCCAACTCTCCACCATCGACAACCTCTACAGTTGGCCCCTACAACGCAACTCCACCGACCTCTCCTTCCCCTCCTCCTTCGGCAAATACTGGCGCGTCGCGACAAACGCCTACGGCGAAATGCGGTACAACTGCCCGGGCGTCTCGCTCAACACGGCATTCTCCTCGGCCGGCCAAAACACCTGGCATTACTGGTGGGACGTGCTCACGCAAACGAACTCCGAGAACGGCAACGGTGTCACGCATACCGCTGAGGTCAGCTCCGTCTGGGGCACGAGTACGGGGGTGGAAGGCGATCAGATTGGGATGATTCAGGGGTTTTGGACGAGTTTTATTCGGACGGGTGATCCGGGACAAGGGTGGGTGAAATTTACGGGGGATCAGATGGGGAAATACCATTTTGCGACGGATAGTTCGAGGGATGGGATGGTGGGGTTGGATCCCGGGCAGAAGGGGAGGTGTGAGTATCTGAGGGGGATTGGGGGGGATATTGGGATGTGAGTGACCGGGTGCGGGAAGTGTATATATGGGAGGGGGGAAATTTGCGATTTCGATTCAGCTTGGATTTATGCGTGGATTTGAGCATGGATTTTCGGTGATGGAAAATTATCGCATGGAGTTTAGGGGTAGTTTGATGGCATTTGCATTTGCATTTGCATGGTCTTTGCATGGTTTTATGACGAGATACCTAGATGATAGATGGCTTTGATACCCCGATAGAGGAGCGCAAAATTCACTTCAATGCAAATATTATGAACAATTCCTCGCAAAGAAAGTGCCTAGCTTCTTTTCGGCCGTGGTCAATAAGGTAGGCAGCATTCCATGTCGCTGATCTCGCAGGGCTGAGATGTTCGGAAACAAGCTTGATTAATAGCAGGAGAGGTTTAAGTTTAAGGTTAGATTGTAAGGTATTGTTAGGGGTTGAGAGTGGAAGGGGATTAGCGGCATTCGGGGGCGGGGTATACCTAGAAAATGGAGATTTTGGAGGGGTATACATGATGGATCTGGCATTCTTGGATGTTTCATGGTTTAAATTGTTCATTCTGTTAAGAAGAAAAATGGAAATATTTACAAGGCACCTTTTCCCTCTAACACGAGCCTAAATTTATGAGTTCAAGATTCTCTTTCAAACATTGGAGGGTAGTAACTTCTTGAGTCCTATAACATCACGCTCCCGAGCCTCAAACTCCAAATATCACTCTATTAGAACTCCCCAAATCACATCACCTATTACAAGTAACCCCATCTTCTTCACACAGCTAATCCTCCTTTACAATCAACTATAATGCTTTACCCCTCGTACATCCACACCCACATCCACATCCACCAATCCCTCAGCGCGCACCCTCACACACACATATACTCCTAAACAGGCTGACACGAGCAAGCCCCACAATTCGGATCCCAGTTCCCCTGCTGCACCTGTCCGGACCAGTCGTTCACGGGGCAGTAATAGCCGTTCTGCTGGCACTCGTTAGTGGCCGGGCCACAGTTGAGCCAGTATTGGACGAGTGGGTCGGCGGTGTCGGTGTTGTCGTGGTTTGGGGCGGCGTTGGGATGGGGGAGGGCGGTTGTTAGGGTGGGGATGAGGAGGAAGGCTAAGGTGGAGGTGGGTGTTAGTTTGGGTGATGATGGGGTGGGGAATGGAGGGGATTGGGAGTGGGAGTGGGAGTGGGAGAGATGCGAAGGTACCGGTTGAGAGGGAGGGTAGATGCATGATTGTTTGAGCTGGGCGGTTGCTAGTGAGAGGGGTGTTAACTGAGTATGGTAAGTTGAGGTGAGATCGGTATCGATTATCTTGGTCTTTGATGAAGAGGGCAGGGAGAACTTGGCACGAAGGGAGGACTTTGGTTTAATGCCGAGCTTGATCTTGGAAAGATGTATGAGTATAGTTGCGAGGAAAGGAAGTGAAGGTCCCTCGTACGGAGAGCCTGGTTCTGGAAACAAGAACAGGATATAAGGAAAATTAGGAAGGGGTACACACAGATAAGTTGAAAATTACAGAGAGACATCATTTCACTGAGAAGAGGACAAATTTTGATGATGCGTTTAAGACATTGATCAGAAGATCTTTGGTCTTGTGACACTTGCACATTCTGACGGAACAGAGGGTTCCGAAATGAGATGTTCATCACCGTTGAGCAGATGATCATGGCCTTCCACGAAGATCAAGTTATAGAGCAGTGTTTGCCTACTCTCAGTCGGCCCCCTCCTCGAATGCCCATTGGCCGAAATATACCAAATCAAGGTAACGATTCTGAGCCTTGAAACACCCAAAATTACCAAAACTCAAGAACCAATACGGCTTCATAGACTTGTATTCATAGGTTCTCTCGCGTTCCATCCAGGCTTGGTTTGTGGCATCACTCCGTCACCTTCAGTACTGCTCTCGGCCGTCTTCAGGAATGCAAATCTCAGTGGTACACCTTTTACAAACACAGTTGTAAGGACAAACCCCATCTTTCTCATTCGCGTTCGGACGCTCCAGGGCACCGTTAATGTGCACGAGTAATCAAATGGTGGTCCTTGACAGATGAGAGTTTTAGGGCTAGTAGAGCCAGAAGAGCCGCAATCGAGGAAATAAGTGTGAGGATGCGTAGGATTGGCGGTGATGAAGGTGGCAAAGAATATAGCTGAAGATCGATTGTCAGTAGCTGCGATGTTGAACAAAGTTGCGGGGAAATGGTTACTTGATGACATCGACCAATGCATGTTTCAGACAAAGTATGCGAAAATGTTTGAAAGATAAGGGATATTTCTGCGATTGCCAAGAGTGACGATACATAAAGGTCTTGGAGTAAGACAGTTACTGCGCAGGGACATATGAGGGTTGCTCTTTTAGGGTGTGCAGGTACCACTCTCGGACGTGGTACCCGAGACTGGAACTTCGAAAGCCGCTATCTTAACCTTAGAAGACTTTCAGTAGTACTCAAAGTTAATGAGGTAGTTGCACTCGTCGAATAAAGGGCTCATTGAGGCTGGTTTCCGTTGTGGAACTGTGCCTAGCATCAGTAAGGGCGGAATATATGCAACCTAACATCCCTGAGCACGGCCGAGGAAACGTTTCCGACCAACAGACATATCTGAATACTATCCCAATATCCTGGTACCCACTTTGATGAACCAGTTGGTCCTTAAGCCAAATATAATGGGAATATACGACAGCGAGGTTGTGTGTGACACAGACCACAGCGCAGAGGAACCATGATCGAGGTGCCCTTGCCCGTCTATGGTGACGAATTAAGACATGAACAATGTAGGTCTAGTAGATAACTGCCTTTCTCTCCCATTTCTTGCTCAATGATCTTAAATTGGTTATCACAGACAGTGCCGTCAGACGTGAGAGGTGCGTAAAAGATCTTCTATGAATTGATCGTGCGGTATGACTGCCGATCTTGCGCGATGTCCTTCTGCTCTCTCGTGCATCGATAAAATCTCCAACCTTGTCATTTCAATCTC